>ERZ778029.2872-NODE-2872-length-11310-cov-3.839094_pt1 | contig 11310 bp, 7 predicted proteins | sample MGYA00375759_ERZ778029 | MGnify/ENA primary metagenome ERZ778029 (study PRJEB29350, sample SAMN05389819) | bioreactor metagenome | isolation source: Ammonium sulfate bioreactor | place: South Africa: University of Cape Town | collected 2014-04-04 ...
AGACATACACATTTGTACGTGAACTCGTTATCATACCTGAATAACAGCATCTGTCTCTGCAGAGATCTGAACTTAATCAAGAGAAGCAACACAAAAGAAAAAAGGAAATTCAGGAATACTAATTATAAATTCTTGGAAGAAATCTATGCAAAAATAACACGTACCTTCGACGAAATGAATTCAATACTGATGTCATCAGATGAATAATCGAAAGAGAAATCAAATATCGAATGAAACGATAAAATCGAATGCTTGTATTCTTATTCAATTGCAATTTTTCGGTTCGTTTTTTCGTTGTAGAGAAAGAAAAACGAGATCAGTCATAAAATATACTCGTTCTTCCGCTTTTTAATATATTACGATTTGTTGTGTAGGCATTGCATATGCGATGATTCAAAATAATTGTTGTCGATGCAAATGAATAACGAACACAAAGAAAGCAATGAATGTGTCAACGTACGTACACACACCAATGCCAATGCCATATTCACTCTCTTTTCTTTTCTATTTCTCTCTTCGTCCTTCTTAAAAACACCGTTGACCGACAATGTTCTCTCTCTCTCTCTTCTCGCACATTTGCCTGCGTCTATACGTTTTTTTTTGTTTTAAAGAAAAAAAAATGCGTCTAAAGAGAATGTACAACGACAGCAGGTCAATACATTGAAATGTACGCTTTCTTTTACCGTTTCTCTCCTCTTTGAATTCTTTTTTTCTTGTGTTAGTTCTTCATTCTCGAGGATAATTCAACAAGGTACTAGCACCTGTATATTCTATGGCTACTTATTGTCGTCGGTCGCGAGGACACACCGACATGTATACGTATATAAGAAAAAGAAAGATCGAAGAGTTAACTGTATGAACTTGACATTTCATACGGGACATACTAACATATGAAAAGAAATGAAACTCGTTTATTTTGCCAATTATCAGTAAATTCATCCGTATATATCTCGTGTAGAAATCTCAAATATGTGCCATATGAGATAACCTCGAGTTAAACTTGCTGTTGATTAGTTACACGCTCGATATCTCGACAGACAATCGATCCAATACAATTAAAAAACAGTATCTTTTCATCACTTAAATGTAAAGTAAAGTAACAGAATTCATCGTACTTACTCTTGACTCATTCGTGTAACTATCGATTCTGTTCTATACACTTTTGTTTGTCTTCGTACGGTAATAACATTGCATTCCGTGAACATTTAATATGCAAAAAACTAATAGAACTACCAAATGTTATTCCGAGATTGAATTGAACCCGATTGTCGTTTTAGTCCTACGTTGTTCTGTTTTTTCTTCTTCTATTATTCATATGAAGTTCTAAGAATGTTTTATTAATATAAATACGAATAGAATCAATAGAATTCTCAATGGAGAGCAAAAAATAGAAGAAAAAGAAGAGGGAAAAGCAAACTAAAGTCGATCCTGTTTTTTTCCTATTCTCTACAATTAGATGGGAAAATAAAATCAACACGAAACGAACGAATCTCATTCGCTATTCATTATAATAATAATATAGGCAAATAAAAGCTAAACTATTATCGTTAAGAAAATGAATTTCCGTTCGCAGAAAAGTTATGAATTTTACCTTGCCGATGCACACGATGTTAATCGACGTATCGATTGTCGAAATGTGGAAGACATTGAACGATTTTGATTCACTTTCGATAGATGTTGATTATTATGATCGCTTTGAATATATTTCACGGGTTTATAACGATCAATTTGCTCTTTATTTCGATAGAAATCATGTGCCGTTTGCGAAGCTTGCATGGTGTAATCAATGATGATTCGTGTTTGAAAGTATTCGAGTCATCTTAAAAATAAGACAAAGAAGAAAAACTAAAATCATATCAGGATTAACACACAAACAAGGTCGGGTCAGTTGACGGTCATTCATCATCAAAAAAAAGAGAATATACGACGACGAAAGGAGAACGACAAAAGCGAATATATCCTTCATAACTGAGCAAGTTGGAGGACATTTTTCGTTCATTAAACTTCAACATTCTATTTACTCGACGTGTGTTTTCATATAGAAAAGCTTACCGTCATATGCATGTCTCTTGATGATCGATGAGATAGACTATGAATCACGAAATAATGACTAGTCAACTAAACAAAACACCATTTTTCATCGAATATCACCGAAAGATTAGTCTACGAAACCCTGTTCTCAATCTATCTCACTTTGCCAAAAAACAGACGAATAAAGCCGAATGTATGTATGTATGCATGCACATGCGTGATGCAGAGAAAAAAACGAAAAAAAAAGAACATAACAAGTTAACAGTGACATTCTGTTTTGATATTCGCGAATAGTTTACGTGTTTTTTTTATTCTCACATGTCTGTATTTTGTGTAAAAAGTTCACTTTCAATAATTACTCACCAAATATCTCGAATGATGCATTGAAATTGTCATCACTCTCTCTCTCTCTCGTTCTGAATCAGTTTCTTATTTTAAAGATAAGATGATTTTGTCCTTCTCTCTTTTTTTTACTGTCTCGAATAGAGATAATAATACTATATAATGATGATTTGACGTTGCAAGCAAAAAGGTAAGAATGTCAACGAACGTGAAAAAAAAACGCTGTTCACACATAAATTAAACTACGCACGATCGAACTAATGAACGACGATTTGTTTGTCGAAACAAAATGCTGAGAAGTAAAAGGCAAAGACAGCATGTAGGCAGACCCTTTTTTTTTTACTAACGAAAGGCGTTGTAAAAGAAAAATAAAATAAAAGATGAAGAAGGAGAAAATGAGTTGTATTGTTTGCTTGGTTAAACCTTTACATTATCACGTATCATCTTTCACCGTCGTAAGCGTATGCTTTTTCTTCTGAACTTTACTGGATTCAGCTGATTGTTTTGCTTTTCAATGAATATATGCTATATGTATTTTCATATCCAGAAATAAACATCAAAGAAAAAATAAGAGCTTGACTTTTTATCTTTTGAAATTACATTTAAATACTCAAATTATCCAAGATTAAATATTCACGTGATAATTTCATGATGACACACATGACAACAAAACTGTTCCGATAATCTGTTGACTCGTCATTTTCATATTTCATTTTCTTAACACACGGAAATAGAACCAACGCCATCTGTTAAAAAAATAAGAGAATGACAGCAATGAATGAAAATCATCGAAAAGAAGGAAAATGCTTTGTTTTCATTGGCAGTTCATTTGAATACAAAGATTCTTTTATATCTGAAAGACAAAGACAAAAAACGAACTGAACATTGTCTATGTGACATATTCGATAGTTTATTTCAGACCATCTTGGTATAACTCTCTCTCGAATTGTTTTCCGAATCTCCGTTGCTTTTCACAATGAACAAATCACTAAGTGATGCGCCAAGTAAAGGCGAAGAGACGTATCAACTTCTCGAACAACTCGATCACATTCTCAAACGTCCCGAAACGTACATCGGCTCGAATCGTCCATGTCGTGAAGTAAAATATTTGCTTTGCTTTTCTTCAATTAATTTCAATTGATTGATAGGAAATGTGGGTCGTCGATGATTCGAATCTCGAAGGTCCAAAAATCATCAAGAAAGAAATCACCTACGTTCCAGGTCTCTACAAAATCTTCGATGAAATTCTCGGTAAATAATCGCTGTGATTTTATTCTCAATTGATGTTTCTCTCGTGTTTTTGAATAGTCAATGCTGCAGATAACAAACAACGAGACAAAACAATGACTTCGATCGAAGTCGATATCAATCAGTAAACGAAAAAGAGAAGATGTTGTTTGGAGAAGATAAATTGTTTGTTTTTCTTGTAGAGAAAAAGGTGAAATTAAGATTTGTAATGATGGCCGAGGTATACCCGTTCGTAAATGGGCGCAAGACGAATCGATTTATATTCCGACTTTGATCTTCGGCAAACTTTTGACATCGGACAATTTCAATGATGATCAAAAACGAATAACTGGTACGCGTTGTTTGTGTCATTCGATTGCAATTCAATTTTTTTTGTTCAGGTGGTCGAAATGGTTACGGCGCAAAAGTGACGAATATTTTCAGTAAAAAATTTACTGTTGAAACTTGTTCAAAGGAATTCAAGAAATTATTCAAACAAGTAGAATTCTTTTCTTGTTCGAAAATTGATCTTTTCACATGCATGTCTAGACTTGGACGAATAATATGCGTGATCCTCAAGACGCAATTGTCAGCAAAGCTGAAGGTTCGAAAGAATTCACTCGAGTTTCGTTTATTCCCGATCTCAAACGTTTCCAAATGGACTCATTAGACGATGATCACGTCGCTCTATTCAAACGTCGAGCCTACGACGTTGCTGTTTCCACTGGTTGCAAAGTTTCTCTCAATGGCAAACGTATTCCGATCAAAACAATGAAAGACTACATCATGATGTACGTCGAAGCTGATGAGAAAGAAGTTGTCTACAAAAAAATCAACGATCGTTGGGAAATCGGTGTCGCCAAAAGCGACCATTCCAATGGTTTCCATCAAGTTAGTTTCGTCAATTCGATTCTCACGTCCGATGGAGGTAAACACGTGGATTATATCACGGAACAACTCTGTCCGAAACTTGTCGAACATATAAAGAAGAAAAGTAAAACTGCTGGTGAAAATCTAAAGCCAATGCAAGTGAAAAATCACATGTTTTTGTTTCTCAATTGTTTAATCGAAAATCCGGAATTCGAATCTCAAGCAAAGAAACAATTAGCAACTGAGAAGAAGAATTTTGGCTCGACATGTTTAGTTAAAAGTGATGAAAATCTCATCAAAGATATTATTAAAAAAACCGGCATTGTCGAATCGGTTATCAATTGGCTTGAGCATCGACAAGATGCGAAATTACACAAACAAAGTGGTTCGAAAACATCGAAATTAAAAGGCATTCCGAAATTAGACGATGCTAATGATGCTGGAACGAAGAATTCGATCAATTGCACGTTGATTGTAACCGAAGGAGATTCAGCCAAAGCTCTTGCTGTTGCTGGTCTTGGTGTCATCGGTCGAGATCGTTATGGAGTCTACCCGTTGAAAGGTAAATTGCTCAACGTTCGAGAAGCAACAACGAAAAAAATGACGGAAAACAGCGAAATTTCGCAGTTAGTCAAAATTCTCGGATTGAATTATGGAGAAAAATATGCGAATAAAAGCGATCTTTCGAAATTACGTTATGGAAAATTGATGATCATGGCTGATCAAGATCAAGACGGCAGTCATATTAAAGGTTTAGTGATCAATTTCATCCATTACAAATGGCCGAATTTGCTCAAACATGATTATATCGAAGTTTTCATCACGCCGATTCTCAAAGTAAAATCTCATCTTTTGAATAGATTTTCGATGAATGACTCGACGATCGATTTAGGTTTCCAAAGGTTCCGAAGTGATTTCTTTTTATTCAATGCCTGAATTCGAACAATGGCAAGCATCGACTCCCGATTGGCCGAAATGGAAATGCAAATACTACAAAGGTTTTTTTTCCGTGTCTCACATTTTCAACAGTTTTTTTTTTCTAATCTTTCGAATGTGATTCAGGTTTGGGTACTTCAACAGCTAAGGAAGCGAAAGAATATTTCTCGAACATGGAACGTCATCGAATCATCTTCAAATACGAATCGATCAAAGACGATCTCGCTATACAATTGGCATTTAATAGTGCGTTGAGTGACGATCGAAAGGATTGGATTAAATGGCACACCGAGGATATTAATCAACGACGAGAACAAAATTTGCCGGCGGATTATCTGTATAAGAAAGATACGAAACAAATTAATTTCAATGATTTTATTAATAAAGAACTTGTTTTGTTCTCGAAATCGAGCACAGAACGTGCGATTCCGAATATCATGGACGGTCTCAAACCAGGTCAACGTAAAATTATGTTTGTTTGTCTAACAAAAAATCTCATCCGGGAAATCAAAGTCGCTCAATTAGGTGGTAAAGTCGCTGAAAATTCAGCGTATCACCACGGTGAACAATCGTTAACCAACACGATCATCGGTCTCGCACAGAATTTCATCGGTTCGAATAACATTAACTTTCTCGTACCAGCTGGTCAATTCGGTACGCGTTTACACGGTGGAAGTGATGCCGCTTCAGCTCGTTACATTTTCACTCGTCTTAGTCCGTTGGCACTCTGTTTATTCAATAAAAACGACGAACCATTATTAACATATCTCAACGAAGATGGCATGAACATCGAACCCGAATGGTATTGTCCAATTATTCCAACAGTTCTTGTCAATGGTGCACACGGTGTTGGCACAGGTTATTCAACCGATGTACCATCGTATAATCCGTTGGAATTGAGTAATAATATGAAATATTATATTCGACAAGAACGAGAAAAACAACGAGAATTAAATAATCCAACAAGTGCACCGAGAAAATACTCGGATGTCATCGAATTAAAAGAATTAATTCCTTGGTATAAAAATTTCACTGGAAAAATTCAATTATTGGACAATGATCGTACACGTGGTGTTATCAATGGTGTTTGTGCGAAACTTGATGAATCAACATTGGAAATAACTGATCTACCTGTTGGCACGTGGACACAACAATACAAAGAAAATGTTCTCGAAGCTATGCTCCATCCGAAACGAAACGATATTGCACCATCGATTCTCGATTATAAAGAATATCACACCGATACAACTGTTCGATTTGTTATTAAATTAACTCACGATCAATTCAGTAAATTTACCGAAGCCGGTTTACATAAGAGTTTTCGATTACAAGATACTTTCAAACTAACAAACATGGTTCTTTTCGATCACAATGGCATTCTACGTCGATATCGAACTCCTGAAGAAATCTGTTTGGAATTCTTCATGGTTCGTTTGAAAATGTACGTCAAACGAAAAGAATACATGGTCGGTACATTAGAATCTCAATGTTCAAAATTGGATAATATCGCACGATTTATCAAAGAAAAAATCGAGAATGTGATTGTCATTGAAAATAAGAAGATCAGTGCTGTTATTGACATGCTTGTCGAACGAAAATATGCTCGTGATCCCGAGAAAGTCTGGCGAGAAGAAGCAAAGAAAAGATTTGCTGTCGAACTTTCAGCACATGTTGTTCATGAAGATACCGATCAATTAGCTGATCTACAACGAAAACAAGAAGATGAAGATTATGATGAAGACGATGACGATGAGAGAAAAAAGAAACCGAAAACAACAGCAAATGCCAATCAAGTTGATACGACTTATTTTGATTATTTGATTAATATGTCGTTGAGAAATTTAACGAAAGAACGTCGAGATGATATTCTTAAAGAACAAAAAGAAAAACATGATAAACTCGATGGTTTACAAAAGAAAACACCCGAAGATATGTATGAAGAGGATATTCTTCATTTTGAAAGCGAATATGCCAAAGTAAGACGAAGGATTTGCGAGAGAATTTTTAAAAAAGAAGACAAATTTCTTTTAGGCGATAGAAAAAGAACGAGCTGATGAAATGTCCGAAGTGGCTCATCCAACAACGAAGAAAGCTGGCGGCGATGCGAAAGCTCGTAAACGACTCACAGCTAAACCACAACGTGCAGAAACAAAACCAGCTCCACATGGTAAACGCATTGAACCTGTTATTGATCCAGCTTTGGTCAAGAAAGTCAACGAAGAAATTGCTAAACGTAGCAAGGTGAGATTTTGGAGAGAGAAAAAAAAAGAATTTAGCATGATTTTGTTTGTTTTTTTAATTCGTTTAGGATGAAAAAACTATTGAAGATAAGAAAACAATTATCGAATATCTTGTTAAAGAAGGTGTTCAACCAGAAGAAATCACTGAAATCATGCAAAGTCGTTGCAGAGAAAAGAAGAAAATCGGTGGAGTCACAGGTAGAAACGAAGAGTGACACATTTTTTTTTTAAATTTTTATTATAAATGACGGTTATTTTTAGACAAAAAATCAGGTGAAGGTAAAGAAAAGAAATCGAATGGCGCTAACGAAGACAACGATGATGAAAATGATATTTCGACAATGTCTGTCGATGGTCCAAATACTTCCGATATCGTCAAAGAAGAAATCACGCCAAAACGTAACGCTGCACGTTCAGCTAAAGGCAAAGTAACGAAATACGGCGAGGATGATGATGATAACGATAATGAAGATGAAAGTATCATTCGTGGAATGGACGTTGATGAAGATGAAGAATCAGATTATATGGGTAGTGATTCGGAAACTGAGAAGAAACTCAAGAAAGCAAATGCTAAACCAAAACAACCAAGAAAACCGAAAGCAATTGCAACGACTCCAGTGAAAAAATCACCGGCAAAGAAAAGTGCAGCGAATGTGCTCGTTGAAAGTCAACAGAATGGAGATGAACCATCAACGAAAGCCAAAACTGATAAACCGAAAAAACCTCGAGTATGTGAATCTATTCACGAAGAATTTCTCGTTAAATAGATTTTTCTCTAGGCCAAAAAAGAGCCTGCGACAACACCGAAAAAAGAACCCGCTAAAAAAGAACCAAAAAAAGCAGCAAAACGTCCGAAAGTCGATGTAAGTCGTTAATTTTTTTATCCATTAAAATGAGTACACAAATCAATTCTCTTTTTCTAGGACAGCGATGAGGATGAAGTTCCGATTTTATCGAGCTCACCAACGCCCACAAAAAAAGTAAAATCAATCAAATCTTTTTCAATTTTGAATCTAGTTGAGTTCGTGTTTTAGGCTCGTACACAACGTACAGCTGCTGCTAAAAAAAGTTATCATTTTTCCGATGAAGACGATGATGATGACGAAGACTACGCTTAAACATACCGTCAAATATATGTCTATTTTTGTTAACAATTCAATTGTTTACTCATTTCGAATATCTTTTTTTTTTTGTTTGTTTGATGTCAATTATATTTTGTGCACATGAAATCGTAGATTTTGTTGTCATTCTTACCTAGAAATTATCGTCAATATCTTGTTTATAATGAAATGAAAAGAAAATAAATTAAAAAAAGAAAAGATTGATGTATGTTTTTTCTCTTTTGTTGTGTTCCACTGCGTGAGATGACAATGGTATCAGTGAAGAAAAATGAAGAAAAGAAAATGAAATTTAAATATAAGTGAAGAAGAAAAGACGAAGACAGAAGAGAGAACAAAATGACACAATTTTCGTGAATCTAAAAACAATGTGAAATCGAGCACAGAGAACAAAGAGAAAACAATTTTTCAAATAGAAATGATCGACGTTTTATGAACTTTTCTTTTCGAAGTACAATCAGAAAGAAGATTGTCATGATCATTTGAATTATTCACATTAGTCGCTTGTTCATATGATGGTGTTTGAAATGGAGCTGGAAGAGATGCTGCTGCTGCTGCTGCTGTTGTTGGCGGTGGCGGCGGCCAAGGATTAATCGATGAATCATCGATGGATGTTGTGGCGTTCGGTGGTAGTTTTGTTGGTAGTTGATAATCTGTAGTGGACGGTTTGGTTATTGATACAGCTCGTCGAACGATAATCGAATCGAAACGTTGCATTGGAACGAGATGAGTGACTTTGCCCGGCATACGACGAACAGTAAACTTTTTACGATCTTTTCTTGAACGTTTGAAACATGAAAAACAATGACAAGGTTCAGATTCCGATGGCGTCAATTCAGTTGACAAATATTCGAAATGTTCAGGCGACGGAAAAGAAATGAGAGTACCTGGAATTCAAAACAATGATTTATTCTTTTGTATGTGATGTTTTCTTTTTTTTTATTACCGTTCGGATTGATATAATCACTGTCATATCGTAGTGAATTGCGTGCAACTGCTGATTGAATTTCTTCGCGACGTTCATCTTCAGTATTCATTGTTAAAAATCTTAGTACAAGTAAATTCATCGACGAAGCCACGACAGTTAAACCAAAGAGAATAAATGTCATCGATAGAACAACATAAAAAACATTCGTATTTAACGCTTCATTCGTTTGTAAAGCAACAAAATCACCAAAACCTTTTCATTTTTTTTTGTGTGTTCAAATAAGAATTTTTGTAAAAAAAAAGAACAAAATTACCTATAGTTGTTAATGTTATAAAACAATAATAAACACAATTGAAATAACTCCATTGTTCATAATGATGAAACATTGCTGCACCACCTGTAACAACACCAACAGCTAATACAGTACCAACAATAACAAGTTCAGTTTGCGTAGATTCATAATGACGTAATTTAATACATTTTTTTATCATTTTTATACACCAACTAGCAAAATTATTCAGACGTTCACCGACAGATTGAAACATAACAAGACATAGTGGAATGCCAATGACGGCATAGAGCATACAAAATGTTTTTCCCCAAGCTAGACGATATAGATAATAAAAATGTAATTGCATCATCTTTTAAGCTTTTTCTTGTGAACTTACTTGTTGTTGGACACGAATGACCATAGCCTAGAAATACGAATAGAAAAAACAAACAAACTATGATATTGGAATGAAAGATTAGAAATCTAATCAAATTTTTCTGATTGACTCTAATCTGAATAAGTATACTTCTATGTTCAAGTATTCTAAGAGAGAGAGAGAGAGACTATTACAGGAAAAATAATATAATTGTGTTTGATTTTGTTCGGTACCTCGAGTTATCAATGACTTTTCATAGATATAGATTAGCAACAATTTTCAATGGAAGTGATCTTAGTAGTATTTAGAATTATTCTTTTCATATTTTTCTTGACAAAATAAAAGAAAAAATATGTTCGAACGACTGTTGATTTATATATAATGGAGTTGCTTCTTGTTTGTTTGTTTATCTTTGTAGAAACAAAAAGAAAAACGATGATAAATGACAAGCTTCTTATTCATAATCTACAGACAGAACGTCAGTTAAACTAATATTTATTTAGATGATATTTATTATTTCTTTTCTTTTAACTATATATTGATAATGTTCAATTAGAAAATGTTATTTTCAGACTTTAAATAGAAACACACACAAAGTCGATGAATGCTTGCAAAACTCATGCCAATTTTCGCTATATATATAATTGATTGAGTCTTTCAAGTGATGAAAAAGCTTTTTCTTTGTTTTGTATTCATAAAAAAAACCTATCATGTATTTGTTGATTAGTAACACTGTTGAGTATGAAAATAAAACGATGAATTAATTCCGGAGACTTTCGATTCGAAACAATCATAATGAAAATAATAGCAACAATAATTCCATAGGCAAAACAACGAGTTCCGTCTCATATTCAAGCCATTACCTTGATATGTATAGAGATGTTTATGTATGCATACGACATAACACTTTTGGATTGACGTCATTCGAACGGCTACTACTCTTCTCTCTCACAATGATCATCTCTCTCTCT
>ERZ778029.2879-NODE-2879-length-11279-cov-6.580987_pt1 | contig 11279 bp, 15 predicted proteins | sample MGYA00375759_ERZ778029 | MGnify/ENA primary metagenome ERZ778029 (study PRJEB29350, sample SAMN05389819) | bioreactor metagenome | isolation source: Ammonium sulfate bioreactor | place: South Africa: University of Cape Town | collected 2014-04-04 ...
TCCGATCTGCCCCGCGAACAAGGCTTTCTGTAGCGTTCGTCCAATGAGCGTCACAGCACGTGCATGGTCGTATCGCGTGAGGAGTTCCTGAGCGACGATCTTTGTATCGGCGGTTCGAATCACTTGACGTTCCTCCTATCCTTTCTTGATGCGACGTGACGCGCGGCGCTAAGCCGCCGAAGGCAGCAGGTCTGGCAGCACCGGGTCGTCACATCCGCGTGCCTGGCGGATCGTAGCGAGCGTTTCGCGATTGAAGGACATGCGCAGCGCGACCACCTCATCGCGGCCGATGCGCTTAGGAAAGCCGAGAGGTCGTACGAAGAACCGCAACTGCATGGCGATGACCATGAGACGCCAATCGATCGCGACCGTGACCGTATCGACCCGGTGTGCCATCCCCCATTCAACGACGCCTTGCGCGAGCTCGAGAAAGGGGCCATCCGCACGCGGCCGCATTTCGCGGCTGCCAGGGGCGACACAAAAGCGCGTCCACTCGAAAACGCGCGGACCGCGCGGTGGCCGACGATGGCACAGATCGGTCAGGACGTCGCTGAGGAGATGCGGCCTGGTTGTCGGCAGAAGACGCTGATACCCGACGATGTCGTCGCCACGAAGGCAGATCTGGTGGATCGCATGAACATTGTCGAAGCGGTCGCGCTCAAGGCCGTCCGGCTGGCGCAGATCCATCCAGCTCTTCTCATCGACAAAGATCGAATGGCGGAAACGGAAGACTCGATCCATCAGCGTGTCGTGCCGACTGATGTCCGAGCCAGGAATGACCATGAGCATTGTAGACTCCTCGGCTTGTGGGACAAGCCGAGTTGCTCATGAACCGGGTCGGACCGGTATGGTCACAAATCACCATTGCGCACGGTGCGCTCTCCGGTTGCACAACCTTAGAAGCCTTCTGATCAGTGCCACGTAAGTCGGGGAAGTCCCAGAGCGCTTATCCCCGTTACACGGTGGTCAGATTCAAATCGGTGAGGATCGACTCCGATCGTTCCGGGGGTCAGTTGATCGAGGGCAACACGGTTGATCTTCGGAGGGCAAGGCAACGCCGTGGCCGGTCGGCACGAACCCGAGTTCGTCGCACAGATCGCGAAAAACAGCGCGGCAGCGCTCCTTCTCGGCCTCAGCGGCGGCGCACAGGCTCTGCTGCTGTTCGGCGGACACATCGTCCGACCTGCAGATCGGGCAGGTCGCGCGGTGGACGATTCGTTCCCATGCCATCAGCGCGATCACATAGGCGCGATGCGCTGCGATGGTTCGTGCCTCCAGCGATCCCTCTTGCGCCGTTTCAGACTTAGGCACGCCTTCCACCCTGATGAGAAATGTGTCTGCGGTACGCCCCCGCAAACGATCCCTCGCTGACTCTTGGTGATCGGGGAGTTGGAAACCGTGCTAGACGGCCCTATGGCCTTTAGTTCGGGTGAACCTGTTGCATACGCCACAGGCTCCCCGACCATAAGGTCAAGGAGTGCGGCGCCGTAACGGCCGGCACCAAACCGCTAGCGGGGTTTCCACGCCCCAGGGCAGCGCGTACCGCCCCACCCGACTCATAGCCGTTGGACGGCCCATCTTCCAGATGCTTTTCTCTGCGAAGCACACCGATGCGTTCAAGCCGGGTGGTGGAAGACGAAAGAACCGCTCCGGCCCTGGGCGCGAAGCAGGGGAAGCGAGCAGGGCGTCGCCCCGGCGGGGCCGGGCTGGCGACTGCGTTGAAGCCCCGCCGAGCGGGTCTCCCCTCTGCGGGCGGCCATCCCTGCCGCGGCCACCCCGGGGAGCGAACTCACCCGACGAGCCGAGACGCAGCGGTCGGGAGGCTGCGAGCGACGCACGGGAAGAGGACAGCACTGTTCTGCGGGCAGAGCGACGGGCGCGTCGCCGCGGCCAGGCAGGAGCGCCCGCGTGGCGAGCAGTCTTCCGGGAGAGACCACCCCGCTCTCGAATGGGCTGCACTTCGTTCCCGGCCAACCTCCCACGATCACCCCGCAAGGGGTTCGCTACGCAAGCGTGCGACCTCTCCGGCTGCGCCTGCGAGGTGACCGCGGCCGTCCGGGAACACGTCGACGCCCGTCGAGCGGGGATGGTCCCCGCCGCAAGACGGGAGCCACACGATGTCGCACAACCTCGCCCTCGCCCAGGACCACGCCTTCGACCTCGCCCGCACGCTGATGGTGCCCGTCGTCCTCTTCCAGGTGGACGACGAGTTCGGTGTCATGATCGCCAGCGAGTACGACGGCGAGCAGGAGGCCGTCGTTCACGAATATGTTGCGCCGAGAGTTATGTTGCGCATCTGCATTTGGGCGCCGTCTCGCGGTCGATTGACGGCTTCTACGCAACATAATGTCAGCGCGCGGGAGGTTGCGTGATGTCCCGCGACGCTGCCGAACTTGCGCGCCGCCTCGCGCGCGATGCCGAGGCGGTATGCCGTCATTACCTGTCCAACGGGCGGCGCCAGGGCCGCTACTGGACTTGGGCGATGTTCGCAACACACCCGGCCGGTCGATGTTCGTTCGGCTCAGCGGACCGGAATCCGGTCCCGGTGCCGCCGGGCATTCGACCGATGCCGCCTCGGCCGAACATGGCGATCTGCTCGACGTGATCCGTGAGAGCTGCGGCCTCGTTGCCTTCCGCGATGTCGCCGATGAGGCACGACGCTTTCTAAGTTTGCCGCGCACCGAACCGCGCCGCAGCCCAAAGCCCATTCGCACACCGGTCCCCGCCGGATCGCGGGAAGCGGCGCAGCGGCTGTTCGCCATGTCGCAGCCGATCCGCCAGACGCTCGTCGAGACCTACCTGCGCAATCGCGGCATCGAGGCTGTCCACGATGCGGGCGCGCTGCGGTTTCAACCGCGCTGCTACTATCGCCCGGACGACGGTTCGCCGACCGAGACCTGGCCGGCGATGATCGCCGCCGTCACCGATCTCGACGGCAAGCTCACTGGGCACACCGGACCTAGCTCGACCCGGAAGGCTTGAACGAGGCGACGCTCGGCAAGGCGCCGGTCGATACGCCGCAGCGGGCCATGGGTGGTCTCCTCGGCCATGCCGTCCGCTTTGGTGCGGCCGACGACGTCCTCGCTGTCGGCGAAGGCATCGAGACGATGCTGTCGCTGCGCTGTGCGCTTCCTGCCATGCCGATGGCTGCCGCGCTCTCCGCCAACCACCTTGCGGCCCTTCTGCTCCCACCGACACTGCGCCGGCTCTACATTGCCCGCGACGCCGATGCCGCGGGTGAGGCGGCACTGGCGGCATTGACCGGACGCGCCGATGCTGCGGGCATCGAGGCGTTTGCCTTGTCTCCGCAGACCGGCGACTTCAATGAGGACCTGCGTGCATTCGGCCTCGGTGCGCTGCGAACGGCACTGCGCATCCAACTCGCCGCGCAGGATATCGTTCGATTTAGGCGCAAGGGAATGGCCAAGATCACCTCGCGCAGCGTCATGCCAGCCCCTCCAGATCGAGAGCCGCCACCTCGCGAAGAGCTGCGAGATTGACCTTGGCGTAGATCGTGGTGGAAGACGGGTCGCGGTGCCCGAGAAAGTCTCCGATCACCTTCATCGACATGCCCTGATCCAGAAGATGCTGGGCAGCGGCCTGCCGCAAGGCATGTTTGCCCCGTCGGCCGATGACGACGTCTATTCCTGCGAGACGATCACGGACGATCTTGCCGAGCGTCTTTCTGCCAACGGGTCGAATGGGCGCATGCGATGTGAAGAAGAGGCTGCGCCCGAGGCCGGTTGGACGGGCCTCCCGTATGTAGCGCAGAATGGCATTGCCAACGTCTGATGAGAGTGGCCAGACATGGGTTCGTCCTCGCTTCGGGCAGCGAACGCGAACGATCTCGTTCTCCCAGTCCAGATCGTCGAGCCGCAAGCCGACGACTTCCCCAGCTCGCAGCCCGTAAGCGACAAACAGCATGAGGATTGCGCGGTCGCGCTTGTCGATCGGTCGACCCCCCTGAACAGAAGCCAGCAGGCGCAGGACATCCTTTCGCTTCAGGCCCTTCGGCACGGTCTCGTCCGCCATAGACCGAGGCGCCATGATCCCCGCAGCCAACCCGGCTCGGCACCAGCCGCAGGCTTCGGCAAACAGGAAGAATGGCCTCAAGCGCTGAGCGTAATCGTGTATCATTCGGCGGCTCCAGGCCCCGCGCCTGTGCGCTGCCGCAACGGCGTCGTCGATGCCGGTCATCTGGACCGCGTCCAGCGATGTGCCTTTCCCTGCCAGCCAGAAGAAGAAGTGGTCGGTGGCGCGGCAGTACCTTGTATGGTCGTCGTGGAAAGGCCGCGCTCTTGGCGGAGCCACTTCTCCAAGATCGCGACCTCTGTGTGGTGCGGATGGCGATCGTGTTCGGGTTCATCGAGCCATCCCAAGAAGCGCAGCCAGTGTATTCCGCGACTGACGAAGCGTGCTCTCGACTTGGACGACGCCGATCGGTCGCACCTGCGTTCCTTGGGCTGCGACCAGATCGTGGTCACGGCTTCGATTTGCGAGGGGCGCACCCTGCTGCCTTCTCTGAGATTCAGAAGGCGCACCAAGCTCAATTGATCATTGGCGCATTTCCGCAAGGTCGATTGTTTTGCGCCTGTCTCCCCGAGATGAACGAGATATCGTTCGCGCTGTTCGACAATTGGTGCTGTTCGATATCTCTCAGCGGTTCGGGGAAAGAATATCTCTGCGAACATAGTCGTGTCTCCATATCCATGGGGACACGATCTTGTCGGCAGCCTTCCCGTCGAAAGATTATGTTGGCCGACGGCCATCCCCGCCATCCACACCAAATGACCGCGCTGCCGAGTGCACCGACGCCGGCGCGCCCCCGCGGGGATCACGTTACCCCGGCGCGCCAGCTCCTTGATCGCAACGATCGCGAGCAGTCCGGTCTACCGGTCGTGGTCAGCACTTTGCGCTTGACCTTGGAGCTAGGTCCAAGGGGTAGCCTCAGATTTCCAATTGGGCATGGGTACCATCAGAGGGAACCACAGTATGAAAACAACGATCTTCAAAATCGACGGCATGAACTGCGACGCATGCGCCAACACCATCAAGAACCGCGTTGAAAAGGAACCAGGCGTTCGCATGACATCGGTCTCGTTCGCCGACCGACAGGCGCGAGTCCTCTTTGATCCCCAAGCCGTTCAGGAAGATCGCCTTGTAGACGTGATCCAGGGAGACCGATTTCGGGTCGTGTCTCGGGAGACCGCAGACGGAAGCCCCGGCTGACCTGCGTCCGACGCAAGTACGGAGTGAGCAAACGGAGATCAGAATGACTGTCGCGACAGGAACAGCTTCCACCTTCAAGCCGTGGAGCGAGGAGCCTTCGGCGAGGCCAAATCGCCGGAAGATTCGCGCTCGCATCGGCGGCCTGCATTGCTCTCTGTGCACCGGCACCATCGAGAAGGCGCTCGGGCGGCTGCCCGGCGTCGATAAGGTGGCCGTGAGCCTGACCCATGAGCAGGCGCTGGTCGAATACGATCCCTCCGTTGCCCGCCCGGAGGTGTTCCTGCAAACGCTGCGCGACATCGGCTACACCATCTCCGATCCGCGCAAGCTGAGGCCGTACGAAGAGGAAGAGCGGGATCTTGTGAATGAGGCGCGACGCTTCGTCCTCGCGGTGGTCCTGAGCGTCGCGTCGATCCCCATCATCGCCGACCAGTCCGTCGGCTGGATCGGCTTTCTTCCGGCTCTTGTGTGCCTGAGTCTGGGCGGTTTCGTTTTTCTGGTCTTGAGATCGACTGGATTTTGGGTCGCGACGGCGAGCTTCGTTGGCCTGGCGGCGATGGCGTTGACGCTGCTGTATCTGAACCTGCACGGATATCTCGTCACCGCCGCTCCATGGTTGACCGGCGCCCTCGCCTTGGCGCTCGTCTTCGGGGTCGGCAGGCATATTCTTCACATGGCCGTTCAGGCGCTCCGGCGCGGCATTCTCAACCAGCATGTGCTGCTTGAGATCGGCGCGTTCGCAGGGATCGCGGGCGGCATTATCGGCCTTGTGCTCAATCGGCCGGAGTACCCGACGGCGCCCTTCTTCGCCGTCTCGGTGATGGTCGGCACCTATCACATCTTTTCGGAATGGCTCTCGCTCATCGTCAAGACGCGCAGTTCGCAAGCCGTCAAACGGCTCCTTGATCTACAGCCGGAGACCGCTCGCGTCGTGCGTAACGGCGTCGAGATCGACGTGCCGATCGAGGAGGTCCGCATCGACGACGTCGTGCGGGTCCGCCCCGGCGAGCGCATTCCCGGCGACGGCGTCGTGGTCGGCGGACGTTCCGGCGTCGACCAGTCGTTGGTGACCGGCGAGTCGATCCCGATCGAAAAGGCCGAGGGCGACGACGTCATCGGTGGGTCGATCAATGGCACCGGGACGCTGCTCTTGAAGATCGTTGCCGTCGGAGAGGGAAGCTTCCTCAGTCAAGTGATTCGCCAGGTGGAGGATGCGCGCGCGCTGAAGCCCGGCCTCCTGCATCTCGTCGATCGGGTCCTGCGCGTTTACACCCCTACCGTGCTCGTCATCGCGGCGCTCGCCGTCGCCGGCTGGCTCGTCGGCTCCTGGTTGAGCAGCGGGCAGCCCGACATCGAGCGGGCGGTCTTCGCCGGCCTGAGCGTGCTGGTGATGGGATATCCCTGCGCGGTCGGCATCTCCGCGCCGCTCTCGATCGTGCGCGGCGCGGGCCAGGCTGCTGAGCGCGGCATCCTGATGCGCACCGGCGAAGCGTTCCAGGGCTTCCGCCTTGTGCGGCGGATCGTGCTCGACAAGACCGGTACGTTGACGGAAGGACGGCCGGTCGTGCGAGAGATCACGGCCATTGGCGTGACCGAATCCGAACTGCTCGCCCTGGCGGCCGCCGCCGAGGCCTCTTCAGAGCATCCACTCGCGCAGGCGGTGGTGACGTCAGCATTCGAGCGCGGCGTGACGCCTCCGGACGTCGAGAGCTTCGAGGCTTTGCCGGGCAAAGGCGTCACGGCCCGGATCGGCGGGCGCGAGGGTTTGGTCGGCAACCCACGTTTTCTCGCCGACCAGAAAGTTGATCTCAGCCAGCTCCGGACCGGCGTCGAGGCTCTTGAAGCCACCGGGCTCACGGTGGTCGGCGTCGCGAGGGACGGGCGAGCCCTGGGCATCATCGCGCTCGGCGACGCGCTCCGAGCCGATGCCGTCGAGGCCATCCGCAGCCTGCATCGTGCGGGCCTCAAGACGGCGCTGGTGACCGGCGACAATGAGCGCGCAGCGCAATGGGTCGCTCGCGAGGTCGGCATCGATGAGGTCCACGCGGGCGTATTGCCGCAGGACAAGGCGGGCATCGTGCGCCGGCTTCAAAGCGGAAGTCGGGTGGCGATGGTCGGCGATGGGATCAACGATGCTCCGGCTCTCATGCAGGCCGACGTCGGTATCGCGATGGGCGGCGGAACCGACATCGCGATCGAAGCGGCCGACATCATCATCCTGTCGAACCGGCTGAATGCGCTCGCGGAGGCCCGCGAGATCAGCAGCAGAAGCTACCGCAAGATGGTCCAGAACGTCGCGCTCGCCTTCCTTTTCAACGGGATCGGGATTCCCATAGCGGCGACCGGCCTGATCAACCCGATCTGGGCGATGGTGGCGATGGCGGTCAGCGTCACGGCGATCTTCTTCAACTCCCTTTGGGGAACTCCACGCCTGTTCTTCGATGCGATCCGCAGCGTCGGTCAGCCGATCGTGCCCGCCGCAGTGCAGGCCGCCTGAGAAGGAAGTAACATGACGGGACTTCAGCACACGGCGTCGAGCGCGCTCGACGGACCTCAGCGCGAGCGCCTGCTTCGGGTGCTCGCTATCGCCACGTTCATCATCTTCTTTCAAGCCTTTATGGTGGCGCCGATCATACCAGCGTTGTCGAAGGTCTTCGGAGCTTCGGTCGAAACGGTCGGCTTTATCGTTCCGGCATATCTGATCCCCTACGGCATCTCGACCCTCGCGTACGGGGTGCTCGCGGATCGGATTGGCATTCATCGCGTGATGTTCACGTCGCTTGCCGCTTTCTCGGTCCTCACAATGCTGACTGCGACGGCCCAGTCCATCGAGCAGCTTGCTGCGTGGCGGCTGCTGACCGGCATCGGCGCAAGTGGCGTCGTTCCGCTTGCGCTCACGCTGGTCGGCCGGCTGTATCCTTACGAACAACGCGGCCGGCCGCTTGGCTGGCTGTTTGGTGCGATGGCCGGCGGCATGGCGTTCGGTTCGCCGCTTGGCGCGCTGATCGTACCCTTCGTGGGGTGGCAAGGCCTATTCTTTGTCGTGGGTGCGGCGGGTGCGGTGCTGCTCCTGGTCCTTCTGCCCTATCGGGCTGTAATGGCCAATGCGGCTTTGCCAGTAACGGGCACGTTGCGTGATCTCTTTAACGGCTACAAGGAATTGCTTGGCGCGCCGCGCGGGCAGCGCACTTACGGCTATGTCCTTATCAATTCGATCTTTCACTCCGGCGTCTTCACGTGGCTTGGCGTGTACTTCGAGCAACGCTATGGCCTCGGGTCCGTCGGAATCGGCTTGGCGCTCCTGGGCTACGGCGTGCCGGGCTTCCTGTTTGGGCCGGTTATTGGTCGGGCCGCTGACCGCTGGGGTCGTGCCCGATTGCTCCCCATCGGGCTCCTGCTCAGCGCCTTCGCGGCGGCAACTCTCATTGTTGGATTTCCGGCGCTGGCCGCGCCGGTCATCGCGATGATCCTGTCGCTAGGCTACGACATGACCCAACCGCTCTTCGCGGGAATCGTGACATCGCTTGGCGGCAAACGGGCCGGACAGGCTATGGGCTTGAATGTCTTCACGCTCTTCGTCGGCTTCGGCCTCGGCAGCCTCATCTTCGGCGAACTGCTGCGTTTCGGCTTCGGGCTCGCGCTTGGCGTGTTCGCCGTCGTTGAGTTGGTTCTGGCGCTGCTGTCGTTTGTCCTGTTCCGTTCCGAGGTCCCGTCGCATGCGGCTCCATCCCCTGGAACTCCACAGGTCGGACCGGTCTCACGATCCTGACATTTGGCCATCGGAACACCTGGAAGGCCCCTCTTGGGCTTGACCTTGGAGTATACTCCAGGGTCCAAAACAGGCTTCCGGAAGGGACACACAGCATGATCACGATCGGCAAATTGGCTGGCCTGACGAGCGTCAGCAACGACACTCTCCGCTACTACGAAGCGGAAGGCCTGATCAGTCCGGCGGGGAAGAGCCCCGCGGGATACCGGCTGTACGACCCGGATTCCGCGCGTCGCATCCACTTCATCAAGCACGCCCAGCAGTGCGGGTTCACGCTCGCGGAAATCCGGGATCTCCTCGACGTGCGCAGCAGCGACAAGGCCTGCTGTGGGGACGTTCGCACGCGCGCCATCGAGAAGAAGCTGCAGATCGAAAGCAAGATCCGGGCGATGAAGGCGATGTCGAAGGCCCTCGATCAACTGATCTCGGAGTGTGCGAACGAGAAACGGCCGGTCGAGGAATGCACGATCATCGCCGCGCTGGAGCGGGCCAACGGTTCGAAAAGGGTGCAATGAAATATGAAGGTGGAGATGTTCTATAGCCCGGGCTGCGCCGCCTGTGAGGATCGGCAGGCCGAACTCCGTTCGGCAGCGCAGGAGGCGGTCAAGGACCTCGAGTGGCTGGACGTTAACGTCATCGACAATATGGATACCGCTGTCGAACTGGGTGTCATTACGCTGCCATCCATTGTGATCGACGGCGAGGTCGTGTTCACCTCCCTCCCGACCAGAGCCCAGCTCTGCAAAGCGCTGACAGTACGAAGCGGAGCGAGGAAGTAATGGACACAGACGCGCTGCGGGCGGCGGCGGAGCACGCGGGTTGGGCGTCGATCGGCGTGGCCTTCCTCGCGGGGCTCGCGTTCAGCTTCAATCCGGTTGCCCTGGCTTCAATCCCCGTCTCACTTGCCTACGTGACCAAGGGCCGGGACAAGGGCCAAGCCGTCATGTTCGGCTCGATGTTTATACTCGGCATGATCCTCACTCACGTCGCCCTCGGTTTCGTGGCGGGACTGGGCGGCAAGTGGGCGGCTGACCTGACCGGAAGAGGATGGGGTCTTGTTCTCGGCCCTCTCCTGATCGTCCTGGGCCTGATGTGGACGGGCTGGCTCCGCATTCCGCTGCCTTCGTTCGGCTTCCGGGCGACCCGTCCGACTGCCGCGTGGGGCGCATTCCTCCTCGGAATTCCGTTCGCGGTTGCCGTCTGTCCGGTATGCACTCCTGCACTCGTCGTATTGCTCGGGGTGGCGGCCGGGCTCGGCTCGGTCGTGCTTGGTGTCGCCTTGCTGTTCGCGTTCGCCCTCGGTCGTGCGATCCCCATCGCTCTTGGCGCGTTCGCTGTAGGTTGGCTTGAGAATCTAAAGACCGTTTCGCGATATCGGCGCGGCTTCGAAATTGCCGGCGGCCTCACGCTGATCGTGATGGGGCTCTACATGCTGAACGCGGTTTACATCTGGATCCCTGAATTGGCGGTGTGAGAGGATTATGGCACTTGAATCGAGCGGGCGACCGCGAGACGTAACCCTGGCGCACGGCGCTGCCGTCGGAAGTGTCATTGCCGCGGTCGCAGCATCCTCATGCTGCATGCTGCCCCTGGCTCTGTTCACGCTCGGAGCAGGCGGCGCGTGGATCGGCACTCTTGTGCGGCTCGCTCCGTTTCAGCCCTATTTCATCGCCGCAGCGGTCGCATGCCTCAGCACCGGTTATTGGCTGGTGTACCGCTCGGGCCGTATCGCATGTGCACGCGACCAAGCTTGTCAGACCTCGGCGGCAGGCAGGTTCGTCAAAGGCGCACTCGTCTTGTCGACCGTCCTCATCGCACTCGCACTGGGCTTCAAGCTCTTGATTCCATTGCTCGACACGTAACGGAGAGAACTCATGTCCAAGTTTCTCATTTCGCTAGTCATTGGTGTGCTTGTGTCTTCGCAGGCCGCTTTCGCTGCGGAGCGCACGATCACTTTGGCCGTCGATGGGATGTATTGCGAGGCTTGTCCCTACATGGTGAAGAAGACGCTCACACATGTCTCCGGCGTATCGAACGTCACCGTCTCGTTCAAAGACAAGACCGCTATTGTTGTCTTCGACGACGCCAAAGCCAGCGTCAACGACCTGACGACCGCCGCCAAGAAGGCTGGCTTTCCCTCTGAGGTAAAGGGCTGAGAGATCGGGACAAGGGTAGCTCCTCAGCCTTGAAATCGTGAGAGCGTCCTGCCGGACAACTATCACCTCGTCTTGGCCATTCCCTTGCGCCTAAATCGAACGATATCCTGCGCGGCGAGTTGGAT
>ERZ778029.2881-NODE-2881-length-11275-cov-3.841711_pt1 | contig 11275 bp, 14 predicted proteins | sample MGYA00375759_ERZ778029 | MGnify/ENA primary metagenome ERZ778029 (study PRJEB29350, sample SAMN05389819) | bioreactor metagenome | isolation source: Ammonium sulfate bioreactor | place: South Africa: University of Cape Town | collected 2014-04-04 ...
ATACCAATCCATCCAATACTGGACTCACATCGAACGAGCAATTATCACCGGAATCGTATGCAATGTTGAGAAATTATCTTCTACGTTCACAATCACCACCTGACAAACGTGATCGACATGAAAAACCGCCCTAGTATGTCTTTGAGTTGTTGTTCTTGTTTTGAATTGTTTATTTATTTATTTATTTTTTCTAAGTTCTTATATTGCATTGATTGCAATGGCAATTAAACATGCGCCACAACATAAAATTACACTCAATGGTATTTATCAATTTATTATGGAACGTTTTCCGTATTATCATGAAAATAAACAAGGCTGGCAAAATTCAATTCGACATAATTTATCATTAAATGATTGTTTTATTAAAGTACCAAGAGAAAAAGGTAAATAGAGATTCGTTGTTTCTACATTCTTCTCAATTGGTTTTAATAAAACAAATAAAAACGAAAAAAAAACGAAGAAGAAGAAGAAGAAGAAGAAAAGCTTGATGTTTATTTGTTTTGTTTTCTTTTTTTGTAGGCAAACCAGGTAAAGGCAGTTATTGGACATTGGATTCGAAATGTGATGAAATGTTCGAAAATGGCAATTATCGACGACGTAAACGACGACCTAAACAAATGCTCTCAACAATTCCTAAACCACCATCAACATCTTCATCGATACCATTAGATGAATCATCGTGTTCATCATCCGAATCCAATCATAATTCACTATTAATCTCATCGAATAACGATGAAGATGAAATCATTTCACCGACAAATTACGATCGATATTCATTTCTTAAAATCGATCCAACAGAAAGTAAAAAACGAAGACGTTCACCATCACCTGATCAAATAACTAATAACAATAACAAAAAAACGAAAACTGTTTCAGCTTTTTCATCTATTGATACATTAATTGCACCAACTAAAGAGACAAAATCTGTTGATTTATCAGCCGCATCTCAATGTCGATATAACAACAACAACAATAATAATAATCATCTTCCATATTTATCAGCACTTCCTCAACAATATTTATCATTATTAGCAAATGGTTTTGCTCTTAATCCGGCATATAATCGACAATTTTCAACAAAATAACAAGAAAAAAAACAGAACAAAGATAAATATTTCGAACTTGTAACTTTTCTCGTTTTCTTTTTTGTTTTTTTTTCATTCCACAAAAGTCTCTTGTCAATTCAGTGTTTTTTTTCTTTTTTTAAATAACAACGATTTATCTGTCTATATAAATATAATAAGTGTCACCTATTTAAAAATAACAACAACACATTATTCTAATGATGATGATGATTATTGTTTATGATCGAATATAAACAAACATTACGTTAAGAAGCAAGCAAATGAAAATATGCAACAAACCACTTGCTGCACGATGATAAGCTTCCCTAGGGTGCGTGTCGATATGCAATTCGATAATTTCTTTTTCAACAGCATTATGTGATTTGTATCTTGTTTTTGCTCGAGTCTCGTATACATTAGTAGAGCATCGTATAAACATCGATTATATCCCCGGGATTGTTGTTTTTTTATTGCTCTATCAAGATAATTCTCATCAGAGAGAGAGAGAGAATCAGTTTGAAATAAATAAAAAGAAAATATAATCATTTTTCGTTGTGTGTTTTTTTTCTCTCTGATTATTATTAAATATTCATGATGAGACAGACGCGTGCTTGGTAGAGTAATTCACCGTTTTCTTTTCCGCAGGCCTTTCGATTCACATAGATTAGTGTTATTCGACAATAAATTCTTGAGAAAACAATATATATAAATACATGTGAACATCAAACACATCACTTGGCTACTACATTGAACTATTGTTACACGACATTGAAATGTGTCTGAACTTCTCTGTGTTTGTATATACATTGAATATGCGGTACATCTTCTAGCAACTGCCTCAAGCAAGACAAACAATCGACGAATAGTTTGTTTATCTAAAGTATTTATTTCGTGTCTAGATTAAGATATACATAGCGAGAGTTTTTTTGTAGTTGAAAAAAAAATTAACTTTTTCTATGCGACTTCCGTCGTTTGTTTTCTTAACTAGTTCATACAAATCACAGAGAGAGAGAGAAAAGTAAATCAATTTCAATTTCTTAAAGTTTTCTTTTTTCTCTTCTTGCCATATTATATCAAATGTAATAAGGAAACCATAGAAAATCAAATCAAGACACGAACATAAAGAACAACATTCATGTCTACGTTACTAATCAGATATTTAGAATTAATCAACAAGTATTTAACATAAACTGTTTCACATCTTCGATACTTATTATTGTTCACGAATAAGCAAATATATACATTTATAGAACAATAGAGAGATACACACATTCAAAACTCATTTTCTAATTACATACACACACAATATATATATATATATAAATATAAAATGCTGAAGATCACAGTCTCCGTCGTTGTTCTTTCTAAGATAAACATACACATATATGTAGTGCCGTGTAAATCTCGTACATAAATAAACGACTATTAAAGGACAACATCGAGAAGAGTGCAGATAAAAAGAATAAAAGTATTCGTACCGCCATGAATATACAAGCGCATCTCTATTTATGACACCTTTAGAGAATAAATGAAATGTATAGTTATTTGATTGTCTTTGAGAGAAGAAAAAACAAAAGACAAGTTTTGTTTTTCGTCGAAAAACATTTATTTATATACAAATCAAAGTAATTACAATCTGCTGAAAATCAAATATCGACATATTTGTATATATAAATGTATCTCAAAAAGATTTCTTATCCAATGGAAATAAAGAATCGATTGTTGACACTCTTGGTTGAGAGACGAAAATGACGATGACAGAAAAGTGATCAAACAGTAAGCGGGCCGCTTTTGATATCTCTTTTACTCTCTGTATGTCGCTTTTTTTTTGTTTGGTTGTTGTTTTAACTAAAATGTGCACTTGTGGTGCTCATCATCATTGAATACAGATGATGATAATAAATATATAGATATTTATTCTATCCATAGTCGTCAAAGAAAGAAGAAACGGCAAATTGTATACACATAGAAAACTAATCAAGTACATATTTGATGAATATTTAACAAAAGCAATACCAGGAAAAAGAAACACAATTTGCGTTTGAGTTTTCTTTTTTCAAATTAAAAAATAACATTCGAATCAAACCATGAAAGTGAGAAGAGAAAAAATTAGTTTACAACATGATAGGACACAGAAAAAACAACATCGAGACGTACGGTATCATATCGTCGATTGTTTTAAGAACGAAGTGAAATATATTTTAATTGTTTCTGATACGGTTCAACGATGATTAACTGCGTACATAATTTCTCACTATTTTCTCTCAATATTTCGAACCAATTTTGATAATTATGTTGAAGATTAAAATTTCGATTTCGTTTACCGTAGAGATGAATATTATGTGCATAGGCAAAATCGAGTGGAGCTGTATGTTCGGTGTCGGATGCAATTGTCAAAGCTACGGCATGAATATTCCCATCGCCTAATGAATAAATGAGAATGGTATCGTTCGATAGGAGTTCATCGAGAAAAGTTTCAATCGATTTTTTATGCCAAAATGCGACACGTGTGAGAAAGAAATTATTATAGATCGACATATGTGAATGAAATGGCAAGCACAAAGTTCGACAAGTATTTTGATAAATTTCTAAATATCTCGGAAGTAAAAACTCTGGACCAGATAATGGAATATCCCATGACATAGCTCGATAGACATAATCGAGATGATTTCGATCGATATATTCAAATAAATCATCAGTAATTGTCTCTAATAAATAACTATCATCATCTAATCGCATGATATAATCATAAGTTTTGTAGATAATTTCATGATGAAAGACAGTATGTGACCAAAATAAACACATGAGTCGATAGCCAATTGTTCGTTGATTGTACGATTTGGGTTCGGCATTGATTTTATTGATTGTTTCACTTGGATTTTGAATTAAATTAAATAAAACAATCGATTGAAATATGAGTTTTAATTTAACACAAGATTTAATATGATCTTGATTGAAATTTCTCATATCAACACCGTGTGGATCGTAGAAAATAATCACAGGATATTTGCCGATAGCTTTTGGATAAAAATATTCGATTGAATGTAACATATTTAATAAACGGAGAGAATCTCCTCGTGTTAATGTTACAATAGCACCTCGAATCGATCGATTTTCATGTGTTTGTTCGAGGATTTTATTGAATTTTATTGGAAAAATTAAATAATAAATAGAAATTAACATCAATACGAACAAAACATGTTTCCAAATTTTACGTTTCATTTTTTTTCTGTTTGTTTATTTGACATTGGAGATCGGAAGAGCACACGTCTGAACTCCAGTCACTAGCTTATCTCGTAAATTCATTTGAGTCGTAGGAAACATAGATCTATGTTATTTTAATGAATCAATCACTCATATGATAAGTGCATTGACTATTTTGCTACTCGGAAAGAGAAGAAAAAAAAAGAAATTACACACAGCAGAAGATTTTTGTCGAAAAAAAGAAACACAATTGTTTGCGATTTTATTGCGTTGTCGAGTAGGTTGGTGAACGACGCAGCGATGAGAATAAATGATGATTATCATTCTAAAATAAATGTCTCAGTTTCTTTTCTCTGTCGAACTCAATGTTAAATACATCATGTGAAAATGATTTCGGCTGTTGATTGTCACGTAAACGCATGTTATCATCTTGTAAATCGCTAATTCGATCTTGTAAATGTCGAATGAGCACGTCCTGATTGACTTCATTACCGGTATCTGATAACATGGGTTCGAATTTAACTTTTTTCGGTATTTCAAAATGAACGTCATTCATCCGTTCATCGGATGAATTCGATCCATTTAATGTTAAACGTTGTTTGGTTAAACTAAATCAAATATTTAGTTTTTTTTTCTTTTTTTTTAATTTTAACAAACCGATCAAGTTCCGATGCAATATGATCTTCGAGTTTCTGCACGAGATTATCGATTGTATCGGACTGTTCGGATGATAATTGAAAGGGGTTATGCGTTTGGGCTAAACGATCAATATCACGAAAATAGAAATCGTTTTCTTTTTGTTGATGTTTAAAAAGCGAATTCGATCGAATTTTGCCGATTGGATTTTCATCGATTATTTGATTCGAATAATCGGCAGTCTATGATAAACAATTTCGTTTTGATTTAAATTCGAAATTTCTTTACTCGATCTGTCAAAACTTTTGTTTTAGTTAAAAATTTTGTTTTCGCTTCAATTTGCACTTTTTGTTCGGTAATATAATTTCGAATATCTTCGACAGTATCTTGAAGTGTTTTCTAAAGACAAAAGACTCAATATCGTATCAAATAGATGACTGTCTCATTCATGTGAACATACAAGTGCACTTCGAGTTGGTAAACGTTCAACAATCGATTCTCGATCATATGTAAATGATGTACTTTGTCTGAATAAAACGACAGAATCATATTCTGCATATTTATCAACGAAAGATTCTTACGGAATTGTCGAGTAAACATGCGATGGACTATCGATTGCCATGAGTAACTTTTTAATACAATCACAGATTAAACGCAATGATGTTTTCTCAGAACTTTCCAATGTAGCGAATAGTTCTTGTTGACGAACATTAAAATCTGTGTTTTCATTTGCTAAACGATCGATTTCATCTTCGAATTGTTGAATGCGTTCCTGCAATCGAATGTATTCGGCATCGTTGTCCTAGAGAAGCAATCAAATTGATAATTCACTCGAAAATTTACCGATTTGAATTTTCGTTTGTAGAGCTTCATCGAGAAGAGAAATCTAATTACTTTTTTATATAAAACTGAATACCTCTATATGCCTCGCAATATTGACAGAATCAAATTCATGTTTATTAGGTATCATCAATGAACATTAGGAGAGACTTTTCGTAATTTGGATAAAAATATTTAATCAAGGTTATGATTACGTTCATCGATCGATGAGTATAAGAAAAAAGCGACAATTCATTCTTTTTTTTTGTGAACTTACCAATTGAAATTGATTACGTAGTCGAGTAATTTCATCTTGAAATTCTTTTCGACACTGTTCTTTAGCACTATAGACTGCATTAATACGTTCACGAGCACTTTCTTTCAACATCAATTGAGCTTCACTAGATTGCTAGAGAATACACAAAAAAAATATCAACAAATCATATGAGCGAGAAAAACGAACCATTTGTGCATCGTAGAGTTTTTGTTCTAAACGTTGTGAACGTTCTTGTTCAAGTTTGTATTGATCTTGAAGATCTTTGAGTAAACGAGTTTTTTCCTCTTCAAATTTGGCTCGTTCACCGGCTAGTAAAAGTTCTCTATGATCATTCCAAACTTTTCTCTCGCGTTCCATACGTTCTTCCATCTTGAAAATAAAAACAATGGAATTTTTAATTAAAAAAACAATCGTATGCAACTTGAAGAATTGCATTTTTATTTGCTGTTGTCAGCGCAATAACTTCATTATCTTTTTGAAAAATTAAAGCTTTCAATTTAGCTATTTCACGATCTTTAGCCTAAAACGTGAAAATGAAATCGTTTTTTCATAAAAAAAAACTAAATTTCAAATCTACGTACAAGCAAATTCCAATTCGATTTCATATTGGTGGACCGTTGAGATGTATGACGATGGTACTTTAAAAGAAAATTGAGTTTTTTTTCCTATTTATTTGAAATTGATTCAGACAAACCGGTTGTTCATTAGGAATGTGAAGAGAATTTGCTAGATCAGATTCATTTCTAAAGTAATAAAATAAATTTATGCAAATTAAATTCACTCAAATTGATGCTTACCTTAGCGATTCGATCGTATCATTTGTTTTCCTAAGGTCATTATTCAGAGTTCGACATTTTTTATCAAATATTTGTCTTGTATGTTGCAATTGCTGCTGCTGGTGATGACAAGAACGTTGTCGATCGTTCATATTTTACTTTGTACGATGTTCTGTTTATATATTCTCATTTAAAATCAGTACATATAAGAATGCAAGAGGTTTTTTTTATATCAATAAAAGAATGAAAAAAAATATAATATGTGAAGAGTGAAGCTAGACACGATGAACAAAGGAGTGATCGGTATAACGAGGATGGTAGTAGTCAAATATTTGAAAGCGTGCTGTTGTCGACATACATTTCTGTTGATTCTCGTCTTTTTCTCTTTGCTTAAAGAATGCAACACACAAGTCAACCAGCAACACATCCCTTTCTCTTTTTTCTTCTTCTTCTCTCGTTTTTCTCACCTTTTCTTTTGTTCCTGGCGACGAGACTTGTTCTCATTCTCTTACATTTTTATTCTTTTTAAAGAGTATTACTACTACTACTACTATTACTACTACTACTGTTGTTGTACTGTCATTTTGAAAATAGTCAAAGAAGAGAAGAGAAGAAGTCTTTATTCTCCTTGATTGTAGAGTTTTACTTATATACGTATATATAATAATGAAATAAAGTCAGGCATTCATCATCACCGTTCTTTTTTTTCATTATGTCCAATAAACTCATTTTAAAGACGAACAAAGAAACGAACAATTAAAGTAACACGACATAAGAGCCTAGGTATATTAAATTCCCGGGATACATTCAATAAAACGAGAACAGACGGAAAGAAAGAGAAAAAAATCAAGATGAAATATAATCTTCACTTAATTTTTTTCTTGATTCAAGCTGATTCTGTCATGGCATCGGTTGTTTATTATTAATTGAAGTATCTCGAAAAATGAATAATACAAACTTTGATCTTGACTTTTATTATTATTATTATTATTATTAATATTTAAATTATGAGTTTCTGCTGATTTGTTATGTCTTTCAAAATACAGACGTATAATAACTTTTTTTCGAGAAATAAAATCAAGGCAAAAAAGAAAAGAAAAAAAAATGAGAGAAAGAGAGAAATGAAAACAAACGAGACAGATAATATTATCGGACGCATCATGCACAATTGTTCAAACAGTGGAATTTGCCACCGTGTGATCAGAGAGTGCAAAGGAACGAACGAACGAACAGTTAATTTAAAAAAAAAAGAAAACGAAAAGCGAGAAAAAAAGAAGCCTATTTAAATGTAACTCGTTGACTAATAGCTGACGATGCCATTGCATTTGTGAGATCTGATAGAGTTCTACCATGTGCATCATCACTTTCTTCGAGACTTCCACGATGTACACTAAGTCCAGCGAGATGTGCATGTTCCGTATGACTGCCCGTACTATCTTCGGGCGTTTTTGTCGGATCATGATCATGTTTATCTCCACTACTGAATATGCCACTGATCGGTCCGCCCACAGGACTCGCTGCTGAATGTGCACCACCGTGACGTTGAAATGCTTGCATGGAAAATCGACGATGTTTTCGTCGTTGACCATGTCGTTTAGTTAAATGTGGATTGTCTTTTCTCATTGTTTTTGTTTTTAAGACATGTAATGACGTATACAAACGTTTCAATTCCGCCTGAAAATGACGAAGAAATAAATCTATCGGTGATTTTTTTTCTATCAAAATCGACCTACTCGAATTTCTTCGGGATCCATGTCTCGTAAATTCAATTCACCGAAGTCAACATCACCATTCGAATGTAATTTAGCTACTAAATCAGCTGGCTCAACACCGTCCGGTACTGAACGAAAACGATCACGTCCAGTATATTCTTCATTCATCAATCGAAATATATAACATAACTAAAATAATCTTTCCACTGTTTTTGTGTGAGGAAAAAAAACACGAGAATTTACTTTTGTACAAAATATAAGTATAATCATAATTGTTACTGTAAAATGACAGCGTAAAACGGAGAGAAGAAAAAGTGCATCTGGACTGACTGTTGACCATAGGATATCTCTGTAAACAAAACACATATGTTTTATTTTGTAATATAGATATAAGTTAGAAAAGAGAAGCTATTTCTTACTTGATAACGTGAAGTAATGTGGAAAAGATCATTTCACATACAATGACAACGGTAATTAGTTTTCTTTCGTGATATTCACATGGAGCTGTACGTGTACTGTAAATAAAACGAACTCCAACACAAAGAAAAATAAATTCAGCTAAAAGACAAACGAAATTTTTTGTATTTTTTGCCGAAAAAAAAAGATTCGTAATTACCAATGTTCGAAAGAAAATATTCTCATTAAGAACATGTCCATTGCCTAAGAGATATTTTGCCAATGATATATCTTCATTTGCATGATCAATATTCACTAATGTCCAGCCAAGTAAATAGCCCGTTATAGAAATAATTAGAAAAAATAATATGCGTAACATATCTTTTTCTTTCACTTGAACACAATGAGCTTTTCGTGATTGAAACTCGGCTAACATTCTTCAAAAGAAAGAAAATAATTAATATACATCTGTTCAATCAAAGTATTATTATTAAATCTACTTGTATATGCGTAAGATCAATGTTCCATATACAATAATAAAACCGAGCTCACGTAACCACGGCATTATTAAGCAAACAATTCCATGTGGACCAAAACTATCCACGATAACCTAAAACATATATTCTCATAATAGAAATGTATTTTTAATACACGAGAGAATTTCTTACTGATGCATAAAGGAGAGCAGCACCGAGAAGTACAAGTTCAAGTAAAATCCACATTGAATGTTTAATAATTTTAATTTTTCGTCGTTGAAATACAATAGCAGCAAGTATAGCAACAAAAACAATGAATATCTATTGAATGACAACAATGATTGTTCGTAGAAATCTATTCGTTTTTGTTCGACATAAATCTGGATTACATATGCAAAGATTTCGATGTGAATTCGATGGATTATTATCATCGACATTCTCATTCCATTCTAAATCATGTCCAATCAATGAATAATTCAGATTTTCCACTGCATTCGAACAACGACATTCATAGGCACCCAATGTAAAACCTTGTCCAGATCGAAAAATACACTAAAAACAGATTTCATATTAATGCATTCAATGTCAAATAACACACTCAGTTGACATACTTTGGTTCCGACTGGACATTTATGCGTTTCACCGAATGGTGTGTCAAATTTTGCACATTGATTTATATCGACAATAGAAATATTAAAATAAGACACAAGAAAATAACTGAAAAACAAATTCGAAATGAAAAGAAAAATCAATATTCAATATCTTAATGATTTTACCTATCTGTCAATGGAAATATATGTGTCATAAGAAAGGTTTCGTTTTTATTTTTCTCGCAAAGTACAGGTCCAATCCACCATCCGTCATTAATCAATGAATAATTATTATTTGTCATTTGTTTTAATGTTTCACGTGCATTCATAGGCGTAAATGTTTGTAGAATAACATTACCATTTTGTTTTAATTTAACATCATGAACTGAATCATAATCGATAGTCGATGAAGAATTAAATTGATTATTCGTACGAAAATATTTGATTGTATCATAATAAATATATGATCCACCGTTATTCTCATTTGATAATGGTTTAACTAGCATTAAAACAATTTCTTTAATAGGCAAATGACTAGCCAAGAGTAAACGTAGAGATACACCGAAATCATCACGAAATTTTTCGAGACCAAAATCGCCGACATAGATCGATGATTGATTGAGTTTTTGACGAATATTATTAGCCGTACGTTTTAAAGCTGATAAATCTGTCTGAAAAGTTTTTTCGACTAATTGAATTATTTCTGATGATAAGGTATTTTTCAATGGTAAACGATAAATGCCATCGGATGCCATGTTTATACTACAATCAGCTAGAACCGATGAACTTGTTCGAAGTGATAATATTCGACGTAACATGGCTGTATAATGTTGTTTATCATTTCTATAGACGGTATTATTTACAGAGGAGATTTGTCTTTTCAAACGAGATGACAAATTCGAAGAATTATGTAACGGAAAGAAAATAAAAAAACTAAGTAATAAGAAAAGAAATACGAATAGAAATATGATTAGATATAAACGAATATGTGTGAAATGTAATAATGAATGTTTTGATTTGAAAGGAAGATAGTTTTGATGATGATTATTATTATTATTATTGTTATTATTTCGAAGTTGAATGTATGAAGATGACGATGATGTTGATATATGATCATAGTCATCGCGTGAATGATAATGTTGTTCGTCTTCGGATTTTTTCTGTCTCATGATTAAGATCACAATAATAATATTTTCAAGCTAAAAAAGAGAAGAAAAAAAAACGACCCATAACAAAAAATGACGAATAGATAATTCAATTGTATGTTATATATGATTTCTTTTTTTTTTGTTTTGCTATGTATTCTGTATATATTAGTTTATTGA
>ERZ778029.2885-NODE-2885-length-11266-cov-2.735884_pt1 | contig 11266 bp, 11 predicted proteins | sample MGYA00375759_ERZ778029 | MGnify/ENA primary metagenome ERZ778029 (study PRJEB29350, sample SAMN05389819) | bioreactor metagenome | isolation source: Ammonium sulfate bioreactor | place: South Africa: University of Cape Town | collected 2014-04-04 ...
TCAATCAATCAAGCAATAAATCAATCGAATCGATTGCGTGAATACTGACTGAAGCCGTTCATCAGAATGCGCCCATTTCTATCGGATATCGAGAAGCAATGGATCGTGTATCAGTTACTCGCTGCCTTGGAACAGATGAGCTTCTACGGTCTGTTCCATGGCGACATCAAGACCGAGAACGTCATGGTCACGAGCCTCGGTTGGATCTATCTCACGGACTTTGCGTGCTACAAGCCGACACGTATCTCTGCAGTACGTGCAACTCGCCTGTGCAACCTGGCATCGCTCGCCTTGTTGTGGGACATTGTCGTGATGATGCATCGCGCTCGCGTGATGTAGGATGCACCCGGCGACTTCTTCTACTACTTTGACAGTAGCGAGAGTAACAAGTGCTGCTTGGCTCCCGAGCGAATCATACCGACCGTGCAACGTGCTGCCGCTACTGATGCATTCGCAGCCACCACGACGACGACAGCATCGTCCTCGTCGTCCATGTCGACCTCGCCGTCGTCTGCAATTCCAATGCCAACCCCCTCAACGCCAATCGCAACATCTACTTCATCCATGCCCATACCTGCAACGCCCACCACCACGACGACCACGATTGCTGCAACGCCCTCGTTCTCCTCCATGTCATTCTCGCTGACAGCAACCACCACCATACCGGTCACATCGAGCGCCGCGGCACTCGAAGAGGAAGACTCGATGTCCGAGAGCTCGAGGCACTTTGAGCTGATGGACATCTTCTCTCTTGGGTATGAATTGCACGAGTGCTTGCGTCAGCCTGGTGAATGTAGCCTCGATACTCACGCAAGCGAGTGTGACACTAGATGCGTGATTGCCGAGATATTCCTCGATGGTAATCCGTTGTTCGACTTTGCGCAGCTACTACAGTACAAAGATGGCCGAGTACGTATCAAACAAAGTGCTGATCACGGGTTGCATTCGAATCCACTCACTCACGCTCGTATGCTCTCTCTCTCTCTCTCTCTGTCGTGCTAGTTCACACCTCCTCTTCATCGAATTGCATCCGAGTCCGCTCGAACGCTTGTAGCGTCGATGATTCAGTTGCAACCCGAGAGCCGCAAGACGGCAGCAGGCTATCTACAATCGTGGGACTCGTGGGGCTTCGATGCGTCGATTCCACACTTGCACAAGTACATCTCGAAGCTCACCAAGATTCCGTCGCCGAGTGAGCGCATCGTCACGATCAAGAGCGAGTTTCCGGCGCTGTTACAGAGCATCGCGCACACGGCTCCCAGCACGAGCGAGGCACCGACGTCTGGCCTTGCCACGGGCTTCGAGGCCACGCCACCGGTGCAGCTTCCCGATCCGCTGCCGCCGGCCGAATTCCACTACCCGATTCCCGAGAGCGGCAGCGAGAACGTGGTCGACACCAAGGACGTGCTGGAGCTCAATGATCTCATCATTTATCTCGAGAACGAGTGCGAGTCGAGCGGCACCGCCGACGAGGAGCTCCTGCGCCACCTGCAGATGCCGTCGGTCGCCACAGCATCGCCGGAGCAGCGCGAGTCGCAGCACGTGTACTACAGCGACACGCCGACGTGGCAGTCGCAAGCGAACGACGAGCCCGGCTCAGCGCAGCAGCTCGTGAGCCTGATCGCCAGCCACCGCGGGCGCGAGCTGCCGGGCATGACCATCATTCTCAGCGTGCTGTGCAACTCGATTCGCAATGCGCCGCTCGTGGCCACGCGCTCGATCGGCTTGTGGCTGCTGCACCTCGCGGCGCGCGTGGCCGACATGCACTGCCGCATGGACATTCTGTTGCCGTACATGATCTTCCTGGTGCACGACCCGGCGCCATCCATTCGTGCATGTGCCATCAATGCCGTCGCGTCGCTGCTCGAGGGAGCTCGCATCGACACGCGCGATCCGTCGAACAAGCGCCTGTTCCTCGACTACGTGCTGCCGGCCATGTCGCACTTGGCGGTCGATCGCGAGGAGGCAGTGCGTGTGGCGTTCGCACTGCATCTCGGCAGCTTGGCGAGTTCCAGCCGTCGCATGCTCGAGGGCCACTTCTTGGGTGGCACGACAGGTGGCGGCGGCGGCAGCAGCAGCTCGTCGCCGTTCGCTAAGAGCGCCAGCTCGGGCTTGTTGGTGTCTAGCAGCAGCTCTCGCGGCCGCGAGGCGGCGGGACTCGAGCAGCCCGACCGCCAGTACGGCTTCGACAGCCTGCTGCAGGAGATCGAACAGTGGTTCTCGCACACGCTCACGATCATGTTCTCGGACGGCTGCTCGGCCATGGTGAAGCGTGCGCTGCTGCGCAACGTCGCGCAGCTCGCCGAGGCGCTCGGCGTGCAGGCGACCTCCGAGTTCCTGCTGCCGTTCCTGACGACGTTTCTCAACGACAACGACTGGCGACTGCGGCGCGACTTCTTTGTGTACGCGAGCGGCCTCTCGCGCCATCTCGACAAGAACAGCATTCCGCGCCTGCTGTTCTTTTGCCTGTCACAAGGCCTGGTGGATCTCGACGAGGTCGTGATGGCCGACGCGCTGCATTGCGTCACGGCGCTCGTCAGCGAGCGCTCGCTGCCACGGAGCACGTTGCTCGAGATCCTCCAGAGCTCGGCGAGTTTGTTGTGCCATCCCAACCGCGCGATCCGCATCGCCACGGCGGCATTGATTCATGCCTTGTCGGTAGCATTCGGCCAAGTGGATTCGTATTGTTATATGTTGCCCGTCATTCGACCATATTTATCGGTAGGTTTGATTGAGTAGCTCACTCACACACTCACTCACTACCTGACTGACTTACTGACTGACTGACTTGCTTTGTGATGAATGTAGAGAGATTGCGAACTGCAAGTATCTCCAGAAGAGTTGCTGGTTCAAGTGCGCGCACCAATGACTCGAACCTTGTACCAGCAAGTTGCGCAATGTTGCTCGGACTTTGTGCTTCAAAAGCAGCAACAACAACAAGGCCAGATCTCCAGAAGTAGTAGCCTCAGTGAAACGCCGCTGTCGAGCAGCAGTACACCAGGCAACGAGATGCCGCACGGCGCCACGAGCGAACGACGCCCATCGACCTCGCGAGCAGGCGGCGAATCACTGGTCACTCGCGTGGTAGACTACTTGCTGCTCGAGTGTGCGGCCAAGGAGTCCGACGTGCAGTTGACGCTGCTGCTGCTCGAGCACATTTACGGTCGTTCCAAGTACGCGCCGATTCGCTACGAGCCGGGATCGATCGTACAGGACTCGGAGCTCGACACGGTGGTGCTTTGGGAGCCGGCCGAGTCGGCCGACGACACGCCGCTGACCTACATTCTCAAGCACGGCAAGCTCGAACCGCAGGGCGTCACGATACCGTTCCACACCGAGTCGGTCGCCAAGGCGATCCTCGAGCGACGACAGCAGCAACAGCCGCCGTCGAAGCAGGAGCGCACGTTCGATCTGCGCGAGTACTCGATTCAGTACCAAGTGCGCGAGTCGGTGCTCGAGGAGATGGCGCGCATGAATCTGCTGAACGAGGACCGCGCCAGCGATCTCATGTCGATGAGCGGCAGCGGCGACCTGCCGACGTCGCCGTTGTCGTCATCCTCGTTGCTGACGTCACCGATGAACATGCCGTACTCGGGTGGCGTCAGCGAGCCGGCGTTGGTGAATTCGCATGCGGGCTTCAATGCCACAGCGGCAGCTGGCGCGGCAGATGGCGCTGGAAGCATGCCGGTGACGCACCACCATCTCGGCACTCTGTGGCGCATGGACACGGGAGGCGACGAGCCGCTGCCACGTCTGCGAGCGGCCTTGCAGTGGCAGCCACGCGGCGTGCTGTGCAGCAGCACTCACGCACATCGTGACGGCATCTGTCGGCTGGCCGTGGCGCCCGATAGCTTGTTCTTTGCGTCGTGCTCGCGCGACGGCACCACCAAGATCTGGGACGCTCGTGCATGCGAGACGGATGGCTTGCTGATTCCGCGTGCGACGTACGTCGGGCAAATGGGCGCTCGCGTACAGTGCCTCACGTTCGTCGGCAACTCGCACTCGATCGCCTCGGGCGCATCGGACGGTTCGGTGCACGTGTTTCGCGTCGACTATGCTCCCGAGGAGCGAGTCGTGCTCCGGAATCTGCCGCTCGAGCAACACCAACAGCAACAGCAGCCGTCGAGTGAGGCCGAACTGCTGACGCACCGCATGTCGCTCGGCAGCTCGAAGCTCCGCGCCACGTGGCGTGCCACGTTCGTCGGCGGCATCGAGCAGGCGCTCCAAGAGTACTTGGATGACGTGGACGGCGACTACGACAACGACCATGACGACCGAGACCGCGGGACGGTCAGCAGCGGCCGCAGGACTCAACACGAGCGCGGTGATGGTGTCGACGACGACGGCGACGACTTCGACTCTGACAACGAGGTCGAGCACGAGATCTTTTGGGGCTCGACCATCATCGAGGATTGGAACGCAGGTGACGGCGCCGATGCGGATCTCGACGCCGGTGGTGATGGCGGTCTGGCGAGGCGACGCACGTACACGAACTCGAGCACGCAGCAGCCTCATTTGTCGTCGACCCCGACTGTGTACGCGCATGGCAACTACGTGCAGCTGTACCAGTTCGACCGGAGCGAGTACGGCGCCATCTGCGAGATTGCCAGCTTCGCCGAGCAGCATCAGACGTGCAGCTCGATTCTGCTGTGCGCCACCGAGAAGGGCATTCTGCACGGCATGGACCTCCGCGCTCGACGCTCGTGGTCGCTGTGGAAGGGCGCACGCAACATTCGCGACGGGCGCATGTCAGCCATGCAACTCGATCCCGACGCCACGTGGGTCGTGACGGCGACTGACCGAGGCATCTACACCACGTGGGACGTGCGATTCGGCCTACCGCTGGCGCAGTGGTTCGATCCGGTCGCGAGCGCCGTCAATCGCCTCACGTACGTGCGTTCGATCTCGGACGAGGTGTCGACCGAGTACTGCGGCCCGGTGATTGCGGCGGCAGTCGGCGGTCGCAACGAGGTGCACCTCTGGAGCGTACCGTCTGGTCGATGCCTCGATTGTTTGCGAGTGATGCCCGGTGTCACCGTGCCGACCTACCACGATGCAACTGCAATGCGTACGAGATCGACCGAAGTCAATTCGACTGCTACGACCACTGCTGCCGCCGGTGCAGTAGCTGGTGCAACATCAGCTGCTGCTGGTGGTGGTGCGAGTTCAACACCTGACACCACGGAGCCTGAGATTGATGTCGAGTACTTTCGAGCTCTCGAGGAGGGTCGTCGGCTTGCCAGGTCATCGTCGTCATCGTCGTCATCGTCATCATCGTCGCCACCATCGAATCCGTTCTTGCCCGCTTGTACCTTGCACGCATCATTGCAGGACGAAGCCGAGCCGGTGGTGACACGGTCGCTGTTGCAACTCCCTGGCAGCGAGTTGTTGCTGGCCGGCGGCTCGGACGCATCGATCCGAATGTGGGATCTCGACCACATCGATCGCTCGAGCTGCGTGGTCGAGCACTCGCAGGCGACGCGCACAACCAACGTCGCTGACGTTTCTCGCGTCTACCATGCGGCGACGCTTGATCGAGTGTACATGACACCGATCAACATCTTCTCCGAGTCGACGGTGGTCGAGCGCAGCATGCGATCGATACCAGCCGGGCAGAGCAAGTGGCACCGCATTCTCCACAGCAAGCAACGCCTCACGCACCTCGGCAGCATTCAGGATCTGGCGCTGTTGTCGTTGCCGACGCCGAAGCTCATCAGTGCAGGTCTCGATGGGCATATCAAGCTTTGGACGTGATATCATCATCATTGTCATCATCGTTCTCCTCATCATTCTTGAGTACTCCACATTGATCGTGATTGAGATTGTCACACGGAATTGTAGTGGAGTTGTAGCGTACTAAACACACTTCATCGATCGAAATCGAGCAATCGCCATTCACTTCCATGCCCGCTGCCACGCACACGTCAGCCTCGCTAGCATGCCGTTCTTGTATGTGATTCCGACCGTCACCGAGCTGTCGGTCGTGGTCGGCATCTATCTTGCGTGTGCCGCATTGCATGCCGTGCTGCCGGCGACGATCGCGTCGGGCTACGTGCTGGACGAGCGCACCAACAAGCCGCTGCGGTATCGACTCAATGGCTTGCGAGTGCTCGTGGTCTTTAGTGCCCTCGCTCTGATTCTCGTACGCTCATCGTGCCGAGTGATTGAATGAGTGAGTGACGGAGTGAGTGAGTGAGGGCTATTGAGATTGACGGTGAGATCGTAGGACTACCTCGGGCTGGTACACTTGCGGTACCTGAGCGACAATCTCTGGGGTTGCGTGTGTGCTGCCAATGTCGTTGGACTCGCTGCGTCAGCGGCCTTCTACCTTCATGGTTCGAGGTACACGCCTTGCAATGCCATGCAGTACGATATCTGGCGATCGATTCACCGTGCCGGGTGTTCGATTCAGCTTGCCTCTGAACCAGCGAGGAGGACTCGGTGCTCGATGTCGTACCGTGGACCAAGCGGCACAGCCTCCGCTCGACACCACCAAGTATCAAATGGCCAAGCTCGGTGTGTGTTTGTGTGAAGATAAGAGAGTAGCGTGCCACGATGCGGCCACTCTGCCTCGATCATGACCAGCAATGTCTCGAACGAACGAGTAGGCTTCGCCGTCAACTTCTACTGCGGCATCGTGTTCAATCCGCGCATCGGATCGTGGTGGGACTGGAAGATGTTCCTGTACATTGCGGGCGCCGTCATGCTGCAGACCATGCTGCTGGCGGCGGTCGTGACGCAGTACGCCGTGTACGGCGTGGTCGGCAGCTCGTTGGCGGTGTACTGCGCCTTGTTCACGGCGTTCGTGGTCGACTACATGTACCACGAGCACGTACATCTGTACACGTACGACCTGTTCGCCGAGCGCGTCGGCTTCAAGCTCACGTGGGGCTGCCTGTGCTTCTATCCGTTCTTCTACTCGCTCGGCGTCTGGAGCCACGTGGGCGCGATCGAGCTCGCTACTGACTCGTGGCTCGAGTGCTATGCCTTCGATCTCGCCGGCGCGCTGTTCTTCGTGCTCGGCTGGGCGCTGTCACGAGGCGCCAACATGCAAAAGTACCACTTCAAGCTCGATCCCAAGGCACACTTCCTCGGCATCGCGCCGGTGACCGCCGATCACACCGACGACGGCCGTCCTGGTCGCTTGCTGTGCTCGGGTTGGTGGGGCCTCTCGCGCCACGTCAACTACCTCGGCGAGATACTCATGGCGGTCGGCATCGCGCTTTGTGGCAACACGCTTTTGGTACGTTGAGAGGCGCATTGATCTCGATCGAGCACGCACTCATGGGCACTCACTCGATGATGCACGCATTCGGTCGATACGATGCCTATGCAGCTCAAGAAGTGGCTGCCATGGACGTATCCGGTGTACTACGTGGCGCTGCTGCTGCCTCGCGAGATCGAGGACAGCAAGTTGTGCGAGCTCAAGTACGGCCCCACCGTATGGCGCACGTATGTACGACGTGTTCCGTATCGTATCATACCGTACATCTACTAGAGCCACGCGTGTGCTCGAGTCGCGTGTTCTCGATCGTGCTCGCTCGCTCTCTCGAGATCGGTCAGTGATGTTGCAATAGCACGCGGTGTATCACATCAAGCAACACGAGAGCGCACGTTGGAGTGGCGGCTTTATGAGACCATCGAATCGGTGGTAGTACCGCTGCTGCTGGAGGTGCTGGAGGTGCTTGTGGTGCTCGTGGCAGGAGCAGCGAGGGCAGTGGGCACGGGAGCGCGGTTGAGACGCGGGCCGTTGTCGATCTTCTCGTCGGGGCCGCGGTACGGCTCTTGCTGCAGCACCTTGACCCGGCGCTTGTGTAGCTTGGACTTTTCGTGCTCTTGTAGGTGCTCGGCCGAGATAAAGTACCGTCTACGTTGTCGTGGACGATAGAGAGAGGTGCTTGCGGGTTGGTTGCGCGATGGATCGAACGAGCAAACGAACGAGCGAACACGTACCCGCACGGCACACAGTAGTGCTGGCCCATGCCAGGCAGCTCGTGGTCCACCTCTTGGTTCAGTAGACGCTCAGCAGCTTCCGGTTTCATGTCATCGAACAGCTGGTCGAGATCTGGTTCGCTCGAGCCGTCAGATACGATACGAGCGATCGACACGAACGAGAACTGCACGTACCCTTGGTCCTATGTCTCGTGCGAGCCTTCTTGTGGATGGCCTTGTCGTTGACGTGGACCTTCTTGCGTCGCTGTGGCCTGCCCATTTGTGGTTGTTGATGCTTTGCTGTGGAGGTTGTTGTTGTTTATGCTCGAGCAAGATCGATAGCGAGCGAGTATCCTGTTGTTGAGGTGGATAAAATCGAAATGAGATCTGTGCTCTCGCGGAGGAACTCGTGTCTCCCGCTCGATTTCTTGCTTGTGATTTCTCGATATTCTTCGCATATTGGCGCTAACGCGTTTTCGCGAGTATGCGATAACAGCCGAGTGACACGTGTCACCAATCGATCCAGCGATCGATCGATCAGTTGCTCTCATCGCTCGCTCTCGTGTGCATCATCGTCGTCGTCGTCGTCGTCGTCATGGCTCGTCGGCTCGGTGGCGTCGTGGGGTTGAGCCTCATGGCCGTGCTGCTGCTGGTGAGCTTGTTCGGGTCGGTGGCGGTCGTGGTGGTGGCACAGACCAATGCTGAACAGCAACAGCAGCAACAGCAGCAGACTGGTGATCCCAAAGGTATCTCGATGGAACACAAGACCAGCGCACGATAATATCGAGGCTGTTATCGACACTCACTCACACACTCCCGTACGCACACGCGTGTTCTTGATTCAGTGCAAGCGGCCAACTTCCGATTGCAGGGCGATGAGGCGCTCAAGGCCAAGAAGTACGACTCGAGCATCGAGCTGTACACCAGCGCCGTCGACATCGAGCCCGACAACTATCTCAACTACTACAAGCGCGCCTCGCTGTATCTCATTCGTGGTCGCAACGACCGTGCTCTGCGAGACTTGAACCAAGTGCTGAAGCTGAATCCAGGCCACACGCAGTCGTTGATTCGACGCGGTAAGCTGCATCTCGGCTTCGGTTCGTTCGAAGCCGCCGAACGCGATCTGCGCAAGGCTCTCGTCGATTCTCCCACCAACAATATCATCCTCGAAGCTGTACGTGCTGGCAACACCACCACAACAACACCACCAAGCCACATGCCACCAACTTGCACCAGCGTGCATTGACCTCGAACTCGTACACAGCTCCAAAAGGTCGTGCCCGGCAAGCAGGCGCTTGAAACGGCACGCAGGTTCGCGACCTCGAGAGACTTTCATGCTGCTCGCGATGCGTGGACCAAGGTGCTGGATATCGCCGTCGGCAACGAGGAGTATCTGCTCGAGCGCGCCAAGTGCAGCAAGGCTCTCGGCGACACTGACGCTATCATGGAGGACACAATGTACGTCGATCGAAATCGGAATCCTCCTGCTGCTGCTCCTGCTGCTGCGAGAGAGTAGCATCTGACACAGCCAGCTTCGATCGCATTCAATGCTCAACAGGAAGATCCTGCGTAACAATGCGCGTAACGTCGAGGCGGCCTTGATGCGTGGCCAGGCGCTGGTGGCTTCTGGTGACACTGATACGGCCATCAAGTACGCGAGAGCGAGAGCTCTCGAGATAACGCAAGCTGCCGATCGGTATTGATCGAGAGTGCTCTCGGCTACAGGTTCTACCGCCAGGGTCTCAAGACTGATCCCGACCACAAGGAGCTCAAGGCCGAGTACTCGGTACGCTGCTTGCTGGCTGGCTCGAGTCTCCGCGACTTTGTGCATCGCTGGCTGACCACGTGCTTTGCTCGAGCAGAAAGTCAAAGTCTTCAACAAGGCGATCTCGAACGCGCAGACAGCGTACGGCTCGCAGCAGTGGCAAGAGACGATCGATGCGTACGGCGAGGCGCTCAAGGCGCTGCCCGACTACAAGGACCGCCATGTGTTCCACGAGCGTCGCTGCAACGCGTTTGTGCAGTTGCGCAAGCCCAGGGACGCGATCGTCGAGTGCAACGCCGCGATCGCCATCAACGACAACCTCTTCGAGGCGCACTTCTTCAAGGGCGAGGCGCACCTGGTGCTCGACGAGCTCGATGCGGCATACCGCGAGTTCTCGCGCGCCAACCAGGTCAACCCGCACGACCACCGCGCCGGCGAAGGCCTGCAGCGCGTCGACCGCCTCCAGAAGATGGCCAAGCGAAAGGACTACTACAAGATCCTCGGAGTCGAGCGCGACACGCCCAAGGGCCAGATCCGCAAGGCGTACCGCAAGAAGGCACTCGAGTGGCACCCCGACAAGCACCCCGACGAGAAGAAGGCCGAGGTCGAGGCCAAGTTCCAGGAGATCAACGAGGCCTACGAGGTGCTGTCCGATGATGGTACGCGTCCGAGCGCCCATTGACTCACGTGTGTGAGAGAGAAAAGCACTCACGTCATCGTGGTACAGACAAACGTGGTCGCTACGATCGCGGTGAGGACCTGAACGAGCAGCCAGGCATGCACAACCAAGGCTTCCAGCAAGGAACGCCGTTCTTTACGTTCCGCTACGGTTAGAATCCGCGTCGATCAATCGATCGCTCGCATCCATCATTCATCAACATCACCAACAACACCAACCACGGCCTCACCTCCTCAGTTTTGTGTACGACGCACTGTGCGCGTTCGAAATACATTCGTCAGCGTGGTCGGCGCACCACGGCTGATATCCTTCTTGTACGGTTGTTGTCGGCTGGCGGTGACCGTTGCTCGCGTTGGTTGCTGTTCCGAACCTCCAACGCCATCAGCATCATCGTCCCTCGCTCCTGCACGCACCTCTCTCGCTCGCGCCACTTCTAAGTCCGGCGGCTCTCGAGAGGCGAGAGAGAACGCTCGCGCGCCATGGCGCCACCGTACAACAATACCAACCGCGACCACATGGTTCGCGCTCGATTGCTGCTCGTGGTGTTCATCATGGTGCTCGTGATCGTGAGCATCGTGTCGTACGACTGGACCACCATCACGACCGAGACCGTCACGTCGTCGATCGGGCTGTGGCTCACGCGCACGTGTCGCTACGTTGACAGCCCGACCGACGAGACGTGCTCGAGCTACTCGAACGACAACTCGCTGCCATCGACCTTGCGCAGCGCCAACCAATGGGCCGCCGCCTCGGTCGTCACCGCCATCCTGCTGACCTTCCCGCTGATCGGCCTCGAGGGCTGGGCCGTGTGTCGACCGCTGTCGTTCCTCCTCGCGGCCGTGCGCGCCGCCATCGGAGCCGCGTGCGCCCTGGCGCTGCTGAGCACCGTC
>ERZ778029.2891-NODE-2891-length-11251-cov-3.283405_pt1 | contig 11251 bp, 12 predicted proteins | sample MGYA00375759_ERZ778029 | MGnify/ENA primary metagenome ERZ778029 (study PRJEB29350, sample SAMN05389819) | bioreactor metagenome | isolation source: Ammonium sulfate bioreactor | place: South Africa: University of Cape Town | collected 2014-04-04 ...
CAAAATAATCATTTGTACAAAAATATTCGTTTTTATTTTCATCGAATTCAACTTGACAATACGACGGAACATTGATTAGTAAAGGCCAGATTTGTTTTCGTAAATCTCGATTCATTAAACCCGATAGTCGAGCATATTTGATTAATTTACGTTGGTTTTTCTGTCTCAAACATTTATTAATTCGATCTGAAAGTGTTTTATTGATGAAAACAAATGTTTCATCATCACTCAACGATGATGAACCATTTGTCGTAACTGATGACGAAATGGTTTCCGAATGTGCATCTTCCATTAAAGCCGAATCATTATCTGAATCTGATGTTGTCGAATTCGATTCATAGAAATGTTCATGTGTAATCATAACAAGTAGAATGATCAAAATGCGGCTAGAGGAAATAAATATTTATTGTTGATTCACTCGAAAAAAAAGAGAATGCAAGTTGAGAGCTACTGAGAAAGAAAGAAAAGAAATTGAATGTAGCTCTATCTATACGCTTGTCATTGTGTAACTTGTAGCCAATTGAAATGATGATGATATCGAATTGCGAATCATTCATTCATCTGTCATATTTGAAGATTCACAGTTCAATACGAATATTAAACATGCTGAAGCAGTTTTTCGATAAAAACCTTCGATTTTTGTTTGCTTAGCACCTTTGGACTCGATAAAAAGCTGAATCAGCTGTGAATCTAGTTGAGATATCATTAGGTGAACTTGTGGTTGCTCAATACTAACTAAAATATGTAATTGTCGTATCATTACTGTTTTTTTTAATTTCAACGTCTAAACTTTGTCTCAATTTGTTCAGAATTCAGAGGTGTTCATTAAGGGAGGTTTATCTGTATATCAGAGAAATAAAAAATCGCTGTTGCATAGCACATACAAAAAAATTGTACGATAATTAACCGTCGAAAAAACAGCCAAGAATATACGAAGATAATTTAGAGATTGTCTTTTAACGTCCATGTTGCTAAACCAACCCAGAACGATAGCGTCTACGACCATTTTACACAGTCTACAGTCGTATTTTATCGTAAATAATTTCGAGGATATTTAGATCTTCATTTTTTAAACTAAGTATTGACAACGTTCGGTGAATAGCCACACATCATACATTCGTTTTCTCCAAGATGATAATATCGAATGATATCGTGCTTTGATAAACTTGCACCTGATGAACATTGACATTGTGATCTGGCCCTTACATTCCATGGATTGATTGCTCTTGCCATCATTGGCTGAATTAACCCTTCTTACACTGAGCTACTAATCCATCGACTTTCTTGTTTAATTGATTAAATTTCGAATCGATCAATACGGTCGCCGTGACGGTACAAAATGGGTCATTCACGGCAAATCACGACTGCTAACGGTCGTACTAGTTCGACCTGGATGATCTTGTTGAATTATTGATTTCAATTGATTCTTGTTGAAAATTCAATGTTGATAATCTCTCTAAATAATAAGATATAAATCGTGTTATTTCGGAAACATAAGAATGTATATTTGATTTTACTTTTAACAATGATCTTAAAGATATGATTTTCGTTACCAGAAATCGAATATTCATCATGTCCACAAGCAATGCTAAATAAAACACGAAAACTTTATCAAAATCTCGTACACGTTTCGAAAACTTACGTGAATAACAGTACATTTGAAGTTTTTTCAATGCATTCAAGACCGACAATGTGCTGTTTGAATAGAGCTTCTAAAAGATTCCTCTCGATTTTATAGTTGGATGTTGCGATTTTAACTTCTTTTGTTCCATCGGTGAAGACTACAACAAGGGAATTCAAGGAAGCAGCAGGCATGAAATAGATAATAGTCCACAATGAAAAAATAGTTTGTCTGTTTACACTGAGCTCAAAAGAACATCCATTTTACAAACTTGCAATAGATGACCATTGATGGTTCGAACTTGATTGAACCCTACGTAGTTGAGGTCGGAGATAGTCCGCAGGATTCTCTGTCACAATCACAATATGTACAACCGTTTAATTAGAATCGCTTTTTAGAGTTATCAAAAGATCTAAATCAGTTGTTTCTCATTCCTATCTTCTCTACCGTCAGATACATTGAAAAACGGTGACACCACTAAAAAAAAACAACCGTCGTATGTATGATTCATCCAACTAATATCGTTGTAACGAATTGCAATCTTTTCACTTTTCCGCTCCGCTCCAAGATTTTCAAACAATTCTTTTCTTTTCTCACTAGTATGCCATCATTCTATCAGCATTCTTCTCTTTTGATGACAGACACTCACCACAGCAAACCTCTCATGGAATCGAATCGGTGATGCAGGTGCACAATTAATTGCTGAAGCATTAGGAATAAATCGAGTGAGATACTTATTTTATTTGTTCACTTGTACATTAGTCTTCTATATTTATTTCAGACGCTCATCAAACTTAACCTCTCGGAGAATCAAATGGGAGAGGAAAGTGAAGAGTTGCTTAGTGAACTGTTGGAGAAAAGGCTAATTTTGGGAATATACGTCTAGTTTCGTGCATGAAAAGCTGGCTGATAACTTCTAATTTTCGTTTTATATTAATAAATACCTGTGACTGGTATCATATTTGAAATTTTAGTAGAATACCTTAGATAAAAGGTATTATTCTCTCGACTCTAGGAAGTGTCTTATAAAAAAATAATAGTTTGAAGGTGTCAAATTTGATACATTGAAATGTTCATTTGTAGTCATAAGAAGTTGAATGGAAATTGAGAGCTACTGAGGAAGAAACGAAAGCAATTGAATGTAGCTCGATCTATACGCGTGCCATTGTGTATAATTTGTAACCAATTGAAATGATGATCGTTCTGTTTGTCTTAATCGAACGACTATATTTGGTTCTGTATTTTGAATGGACTTCAAATGATCTCGAAATATAATTTGATAATTGCTTTTGTTTGCCTTTTTTTGGGAATAATTGGTGTTCTACGAACGATCTATTGGTTGCTCTTTTTCACGACAATCATTTTTGGGTTTGTTCTATGAAGTTATTCGAATTTTTCTTCAACGAATTTATTATATCGTTTAGTTTTGTACTTCACCTTATTTTTCACAAACAATTATGGTTCAAATCAAGTTCGATTTATAATCGATTGCTAAGTTCGTTTATTAAATCTAAATTAGTGACTCATGTGAGAAATTTTCTTCGTATATTTCTATTTGATCATTGGAATTCTTTGTTTAGATAACGGACGTTGATTTTGAATCAAAATCCAATTCAAAAACATCGACTGATCGAGCATCATTAACCGGAATCGCGGATATTGATGAGCCGATTTATGAAGTAACAAAATTCGATTTTCTGTTCGTCTTAATTCGAATCGATTTGATTTCTAGTTAGTTGACCTATTTGTTCGTGATTATGTTGAAATTTGGTATAAAACTCAGATAAGTTCGGATGAATCGTTCATTGACGATGTTAAAAATGGCATTTATACAAGCATTCGACATCTTGCCGAGAGGTTTTCCTTGGAAAAATTGTTGTTTCTGTCGACGATTGTTGAATTTAGATTAAAAGAAATCGATTGGCTTGATTTTTGTACGGGAACAATTGTCGATAGTTTTGCAACACACGTTCGATTGTATCGAAAAGCAAAGGAACGAATGCGTTTAGAACAATCGACGGATATTCGTTCGTGTTTCTTCGATTTGGAGGCGGAATACGAACGAGGAATATGCCGAGATGAAGTTTGCATGGATAAAGAAAAAGAAAAAGGTGAAAACGATCATTGACTTTGTTCATTTGAAGTTAAAATTGATTTTCTACAGAATTTCTTCGAGATATTGTCGAAGTTTTGATCTATATTCTTCTACCAGCCAATGAATTTCGCTGTATTCCAGCGCGGACCATCATTCGAGTAGATTTTCGTTTTGTAATCGAATATCAACACGAGATTTTTCTTGTTTTCGAAGGAATTGGTGGTGAATTTAGGTTTAGTGCCTTTTATTGACATGTATTCCGATCCCGATGCGATCAATCAATTGATAATAACCATGGTAAAACCAAAGAAAAGCAAAAGAGAACGGTTATTAGTTTGATTTTGTGTTTTTCAGTGTCAACAAATTCCGTTGACAATCGATAATTTTCTTCTCGTTGTTCGAACAACGGATTCGAAAGCTGAATTAGAAACGCTAATCGAACGGCTTGACATCGAAACGAATCGATGGCGTTCGAAAGATACCGGCGGAGAGAATGGTGAGCGTCTTATTTTTGCAATTTCGATGATTCGGTTTTTTTGTTTAGACGCGGATATTCGTGCGACTTTGAATAGTTATCAGTATCTGAAGAAATTACTCATAGAAAAGAAAGATATTCAAGTTCGATTGGATCCAATGATCTTTGTTTGTCAAATTTTGAGTTGAATTTCGAGAGAATTTTCGAGAAATTTTGTAGGATGACGAAGAAATTATGCCGAAAGTGTCCTTTCGAGATTTGCCTTTAACGGAAATTCTCAATAATTGCAATGGTTTAGATTATTTTCTAAGTAAAATTTCGAGTGAAATCGAGTTTTTCAAATTGATTTTTCGGGTTTTCGAAGAATTTCTGCAATCAATTGATGCGAATGGTTACGGAAATTTTTATTTAAACGCTGAAGTAAACGAAGATTTTGAATTGAAAAAAACAAAACAAAACAATTGATTTTGCCTTCAGGCATTCCGTTGTGCTGGTCAATCAGCATCAATAAACAAAGCAAATACAACTCTCGAACAACAGAAAATCAATCAGGATATTCTCCGCCGAATGGCTAATGATCTTATTGAACAATATTTCCTTCCGACAGTAGGATTTTCCTCGCCCTTCGAATCGATGATTATCTTGCAAAATTCTCTAGGGGACATTTAAATTGCCGATGGATGAAGAGTTAATTCATCGAACATTGAACAATTTAAACAACGAAACGATCGATGAAACTCTTCTCGATGAACTTCAAGCGAAAGTTTGTTTGTTTTTTGCAAAAAATTCCGCTCGTTTTGCTTGAAATTCCGTTGATTTTCAGGTTTTTGAAATTCTCTCATCGAGCAAATACTACGGTCAATTCAAAGCTACACCACAGTATCTCAAAGTGCTAAGTGAAATCGATTTCACTGAATCATTAAACGATAACAATTCCGGTTCGAAATTTCCCTCCGAAATTCTATTTTTCAAAATCTTCTTCTCTGCATAGACTCTGCTTCTCTCTGTAGTAACAATAGTAACGAACTGCTAACAGATTCGCTTGAATCGCCAAGTATTCAACAAGTAAGTCCAGGCGTGAGCACTGGCAGTACGACGGCGAATGCGCCTGATGTGCTGGATAATATCGAGAATTATTTGATAACAACTGAAATCAATGAATCAGGTAGAATTCGAGCGAAAGATCGAAGTTCGAGCTGAGTTTTTCTGTAGGAATCTGTTGTGAAAAAGGTGAAAAATACGCAATTTATGTTATATCCGTGTCTTGTAAACCAATGAATGCGTTGAATGATGATCAACGACGCGAATGGATAACTTATCGTCGTTATAGTGAATTTAATGACCTTCATTTGACAATTAAGAAACGTTTTCCAGCGTTAAAAGAGTTTATTCATTTGCCGAATAAAAGTTTTATGAATAATACAAGTCAAGAAGTTCGTGTCAAACGACAAAAGGAATTAAATGATTATTTAGTTGTAAGACCAATTCTTATTTGTATTTGTTGATTTTCTCTCTCTCTCTTTCTCTGTAAAAGACATTGACTAAACCAAAAGTTATCCAACACAATCCAGGTCTTGGCGAACTTCTATTGAAATTCCTTCGAAATCAACAGTGGAAACACGAGCAAACAGAATTAGCTCGCAAGGTAAACGAATTCATCTCGAATCGATTTGCTCTCGTATCGGAGAAATAAACCTTTCGCCTGCATTTCATTGTTATAGAATCTCTTCCAATCAACGGTTTGTTTAGCCACCTTGTTTTCTTTTTCCTCACCCCTCTCGACTTGCACCGATCTGTGTTGTTCCTTTGTTTAATTTTGTTTTCTGTTTAGGTCGATACTTTAGTAAATCCGTTTAAACAAGCCTCGTTGGGTCTTGTCAAAGGCGTATCGAAAATCGGCGGCGGTTTAACCATTGTTTCTGATAGTGTGAGAGAAAATGCCGGCAAAATCTTTCGCACAAACAATTCCAATCATTTGAATATCAATTTGAATAAAGATACGAACACGTTTTCGCTTGTTGAAGATACTCAAGCTGAGGTTCGATCGTTGAGATTCGATTGATCATTGTTTTGTTTTTGAATTTATTAGAATGCGAAAAATATCCCGCTACGAGTTTTATTAGTAATTATGGATGAAGTCTTCGATTTGAAACAGAAAAATCTTTGGTTTCGATCGAGATTTGTCGCGATTTTGAAAGGCGTCTTGCGAGCGTTCATGGGCGATTCAGTGAATCGGTAAATTCAACATCAAAATCGAAGATTTTCCACTTGTTTCTTTTTAAACTTCAGTCGAATTGCGATGTTCGTTCAACATTGGACATCGACCAGTAAAATCGCCAAAGAAATCAATCGTTTCAAGTAAAACTCAACTTTCCAAAACGCAAATTCTTCACTCAAAAAAACTAATTTCGTAGAGATAATTTCTGGCCAGGTGGAATTCTCGGCGATCGAGCGCCTGAACGAGATAAAAGCGTTCGAAATGTCACTCAAGTTCTATGCAAAGCTAAACTACTCGGCATTGTTTCCGACGAACTTCGACACATCATCGGCAGTGAAACAACACGTCGAGGTTTATTACGTTTATTCGAATTATTACAAAATGAAACATTCAATCGACGATTTGTTTATATTGTTATCGAAGCTTTTCTGATAAAACTCTTTCGACCGAATGATTTACAATTGATTTTCGAGAAACTCTACTCGCAATCACCGCGTGTCAAAGAAGAATATCGACGGCGAATCTTCGAACAAGAACATTATCATAATAGTGTCATTGTCAATCGACAATCATCGTTTTACGGAGAAACAACACAACGACCGTTGTATTTCAATCGATTAATTGTTCGAACTGATGACAATTTAAATGTACAAAAACCTTTGCCGAGAAGTCTATCGAAAATATCGAAATGAATATGTTTGTTTTTCTTCTCCTCCTCTCTTTTGTATCTCTTCCGGTGGTGATATGCAAACGTTCCGTCCAACTGTCGAATATAGAAAATATAAATATGACAAATAATCAATTCGATTTTGTATAAATCTGTCTGATAAATATATCTAAATTCTTCTTTATTCTGTACATTTTTTTTGCTCATTCCTCCATAACAGTGTGATTTGACCTACAGTTACTGTATTTGTTTTGTTTCTCTGCTTCTAATATCAATTATTATTATTCGCTGTCTTACAAAAACAAAACCATAACATTATTTCTTGTTTTACTGACAGAAACACTTGGAAATAAATCTATATATATTCTTTATTATTTTTATCATCATTTATATGTTCTCATTGTCTCTATTGACAGATATTTTCCTAACAGCTGCTTGTTTTTTCACTAATCTTCAAGCAAAAAATATCATTGAACTCTCGGTGGTATTCGATAGATTTTTATCGAAGATGCCCAATAGTTCTCCGGTATTACCGTCGTAAATGTAAATACGCAAGTCTTCATCAACTGCCCAGATTCGGCCAAGAGGATCGATGGCAATGCTCGACATCCATTGTAGAGAGGAACCTTGCATGTTGAATGTTCCAAATGTCCAATTAAGTAGATCTAATGATACTGTGAATGTATATATCGATCTCTGAGGTCGATAGATAATAAAATAAAAGAGTGTATTGTTCACTGTGACGATACTGTGCAGTAACTATCATTAGCGTATTGTTACGAGCAATTATGCACATTGTCGGATAGGTCCTTGTGTTGTTTGTTTGGGTCATAGTGAGAGTACCTGAGCCAATGTAATAAATACCATTGTTGCAACTCAATGCAGCAAGTGCTACAGAATGCAAAGATTTTGTGGTTGCTCAACTGACACTGTCATATAGTCCGATGTGTTACCTACTAAATGAAAAGAAAAACAGAACATATGAACATGTTTTTAGTTGTATAATTTTACTGTGACTTGATTGAAGGATAAGAACTGTTGAACCATAATCAGTAAAGATTTCACAAATCTTGGTATTCGAAAAATAATTGATAGCAACTATTGAAGAATTAATTCTCAATGTGTGACAGACTTGGTGTATTCGTTTTTAACATTGCATTTTGTACTTTTCCTATTTATTCTAATTTCCTTTTCTTTTCTCTATCCGTCATGACAATGAAAATTAATTAATTAATTTCAAAACAATGCGACATTGAGAATTGAAAGTACAAAAATAATAAATTCAAGACGCAGATCATATTTTTCTTTTTGTTGATATCAATAGCACAAGATATACATTTCATGTGTATGATTGAATAGAAATGACGTTTGTCTTCACAGTAGTCGTCCTTTTCTCTTTGACGTTTCTGTAAATTATTATGTAATGTCTTGAACTCAAGCAATATCCGTTGACCTTGTTCGAATAAATACGTTCCATGGTTTATAGATAAGAATCAATAGCTATTACTAATATCATTCATTTGCCAATACACTAAGTATATGATTAAATTTCAACGCAACCTTGCTTCGGATTTTCATCTCAAAAAAAAAGGTGAATTAGCATATACATCATTATCATTCGTACTAATAAACTGTTGATTACTTAAGAAATACGTCTATCTCAGTATGATTCACTTGAACATTGGTGTCATTCGAAGATATCCGATCGATTCATGTTAGTAGTATTTATTTAGGTGTCGAGAGTAAATCAAATTCGGATTATGACAGAAATATTACTGTAAATAAACTATTAGACAATCGTTCAGAGAATGAAGAGAAAGAAAACATAGATAAGTAGTTGTCATTATGAATCGATAATCTTTTCTCGCATAAAAAGAGAGAGAGAGAAAAAAAACGGACTGCCGTTGTGCAACCAAAATGATGACTCAGTCATAATAATAATAGTGTTCCGAGTAACCCGTCTGTGAAAGTGTATAGAAGTGTTAGGAACAGGAATATTGCAACAGTTTGTAAACGATACAAACATTCGCCTACATACGTATACGTATTAATACGCCTACTTGTTATAAAGATAAGAGGAATGACCTTGAGTATATCGAGTATATATATAATATGAATAAACATTATATTAAATACCTTCACTGTGATTATTTTTCTAGATAAATATTTGCATTCACTACATTATGAAATTCATCGATATTGTTCTTCGTTTCTGTTTTGAACGCAATTTTATTCCTTTCTTTTCTTTTTTCGTTGTAAAAATAGAAGATAAACATGATTCTCTCGGAAATAGTACAGTTTTTATTTATAGGAAGATCTCCTACTATTTAGAATTCTTCTTCTTCTTCTTTTTTCCTCGTCGTTTTCTTTCCTTTTCTTGTTACTGTTGTTATTATTATTATTATTATTAGTATTTCGTCGTTGCTTATCTGGCCATGAGGCAAGAATATCTAACAACTTGCTTCCCAATCATCATCGTATCGTACATTACTGCAGCATCCAAGCGAGAACGAGCGAAAGAATTTTGAAGGAAAGATAGACATAAATACACATTATCCTTCTCTGTGCGCTGTTGGTTTTTTTTGTCGCCGTCGTCGATATACATGCAAAAAAAGGCAAAGAAAACGGCGTTTTTTTCTCGCTTTGTACATGTTCTTTGGGAGGATAATCGAGCTTGTTTATCTTATTTTGTCGAGCTACAAAGAGAGAATCAAACGACGAAGGAAGAATCCCAAAACAACACAACAGCTATAGGCTGCGTTGTCTTTGTGATCGTGCGAGTATCTAATAAGAAACAGAGAGTAAGAAGAAGTCGTTGTCGTCAATTTTTTTTTCGAAAACAACTCTTCAGGATAGATGTAAGTTAAAGATTATATAAAATTGTTTAAGAGACCGAGAGAGAAAAAAAAGATTGATTTTTGTTCTCTTTGTATACAATTGTGTCTGTACGTGCGTGTGATAATAATAGAGCGGCTGTTCTCGCTCAATCAATCACTCGTGTGTCGATTATCTGTTGGTCTTTTTCTTCTTAATCATCCGATTGATTTGACGACACTCGACGTTTTTTTTTTATTTTCAGAAAAGCACTTCATCGAATCACTAGCAAACAGGCAATATGCATTCAACATTGGATACCTATCGTAGTTCGTCGACAGTTCGAAACACTCGTCTTCACTCGCCATCGCCCTATTTGGATTTAGGCTCATCGGGCAGCGGAAGTGACCGAGCAGAATTTCGTGATCGTTATCAAAATCGAGTAAAATATTTTCAAGAAAAAATCAAAATGAAAATGCTCTTTGTTTTTGTGTTTAGTATGCCTGGCTCGAAAAAAATCACGTCACTGAAGTTGGCTCACAATACAATTCGTTAGGCAAAAAAGTCGATCATAAACCGTCAACATGGAGATGCGAAGATCAAGCCGAAGCCGGAAAGTAAAATGAAAATTATTTTGAATCAAATTCAAAATTATGAATTCATTTGTGGTTTTTCCCAGGGAATTCTTACGTATTAACGATGAATGTGCTGATAAAATCTACGATATTCGCGAACGAAGTGATTTATCACGTGAATGGCTTCTTAATTCGGATGGTGTTGCACCGCGATTCTATCAAATGGAAGCCGACAGTGTCAGTCAACCGAATCGAATCGATTTTCTCGTTTTTACATCTTTTGTTTTGTCTTTTAGTTAAAAACTCGTTATGAATTAAACAACATGAAACGTAAATTAGATGGTATCAAACAATTACGTGCACGTTTATTCAAATAAATTCATCATCGTCGCATCTCATAACAAAAAGTTCATTTTAGTTTATTTTTTATTTTGTATCTAACAAACACTGGTGACATACAAAAACGAAAACTAAACATATTCTAAAAATATCAACACTCTTTTCTTTTTCTTCTTCTTTCGTTTCTATTCACCTTCTCTCTCTCTCGTTTTTTTTAAATATTTAACCCTCCGTTTTTTCATATGCCTTCTCTCTCAACAATCTCAATTAAACTTGTTTAAGAATTGTTGAACCTTTTCTTCTTCTTTTTTTGGTCTTTTTGTGTATCCATTTCGTTCGAATGGAAAATAACAGCACATATTATCATTTACATGCACAATTTGAATGCGTATAATAAAACTTTAGCAGCAGATCCAAGTGTTTTCTTGTCTCAATCAGACTTCCTGC
>ERZ778029.2892-NODE-2892-length-11249-cov-4.165982_pt1 | contig 11249 bp, 12 predicted proteins | sample MGYA00375759_ERZ778029 | MGnify/ENA primary metagenome ERZ778029 (study PRJEB29350, sample SAMN05389819) | bioreactor metagenome | isolation source: Ammonium sulfate bioreactor | place: South Africa: University of Cape Town | collected 2014-04-04 ...
TTGAGCAAGCAAAAGATTCAGCTGAGTGTTAACTATCGAAATTCGATCTATTCAACACCGGATGAAAACGAAGATGATGAAGATTCGGATGATGATGAGCTAATTGATGAGTACAACGATGAACAATACACGAGACGAGGCTCGCAACGATCGAATTCAGTTACTGACTCGCCGATGTATCATTTGAAAAAGACTCTGCCGATTAACGTCGTCGATCAAGACACGTACGACGATAGGTAATTTTGTTGTTTTTTTTTGATAAACTAAAAACTATTCGATCTTTTGTTTGAGTAGAAGGACCTATCGACGACGATACAGTATCATGGATACCGAGCCACGACAACGTCTGAAAAGCTGTAATTCAATCGATGTGAATCACATAGCGAAGAATCTCAAACCGATGAATACGGTTTCGAAAATCCCGGCGATTGTCGTTGCTAAAGAACTGTCGGATATTGTGATTTATACTCAAGCAATTAAATTTCGAGGTTAGAGAAGAACTGGCAACAATTCACGGTGAATCATTGTTTGGTTTTTTCAGGTATAACTTGCTCGTCGACGTCGACGAATGTAATGGGCTTGAAATTGACACGAAAACCGCCCAAACGAAGTATGCAGCAGCTCGTTGCTCAACCGAGCACGACAAGTACGTCGATTGATTGAGCCGAAATCGGTCTTAAAAACGAGATTTCTAGGTACTGAAAGTTCGAGATCGATCGATCAAGTTTCGCCTGCACATCAAATCATCTCGTTAATCGAAAATAAAGCGAAGAAATTATGTAAAAATCAAGGCGTTGATATAATTGCGTATGCAAATCAAATTGAATTCGAGACAAAATCTGTTTTGTTCTGTTTGCAGACACACGGAAACGCAGCTAGTTCGTTGTTATCCAAGCGGATTTCGAGTCGATTCATCGAATTTCAATCCTTTACATCTGTGGATCTATGGAATTCAGTTAGTTACTCGTTTTTTTTGCTTCGAATCATCATGTTTTTCATTTAGATTAGCCGCAACGAATTATCAAACTCTTGGTAAACCGAAATTTTAGCTGTATGATCATTGTCTTTTGTTTTTTTAGATGCTGGACAGATTCTTAACTTATCGTTATTCGAACAGAATGGCAACTGTGGTTATGTTCTCAAGCCGAGTGTTTTCTGGGATAAAGATCATTTTCAATACGGTCGATTCAATCCTTCGTTAACCGAACGCGAAGGTCCTTGTTCGGAATTAGCAATAACTGTAAAGACAAGAGAAAACGAACTTTTCGATCGATGATTAACTTTCGTTTTTACGTAGATTATTTCTGGACAATATTTAACTCAAAATGTCAGTTCAACAATCAGCGTTTACATTGAAATCGAACTGCTCGGCATACCGATCGATTGTCTCTCGAAGAAAACGAAACCATCCGTAAAAAACTCGCTCAATCCCATTTGGCAAGACACATTTGTCTTCCAAGTAAATCCGATTTCTTCGAAAACAACTCATCGACATTTTCTCTCCTAGATTTTCTATCTCGATTTAGCGTTCATTCGGTTTCATGTCTACGATGCCAGTAGCAATCATCTCATGTCTCAACGTGTCATGCCGTTGAAATGCCTACGGCCTGGTTATCGACACGTGCGGCTACGCGATAATTCGAACGTGCCGTTGGAGTTGGCGACGTTGTTTATTTACTCGAAGATCACGGAAACTGTCGTCGTGAAAAACATCGAACAGGATCCGTCGTTTTCGAATACGCCGCATTTATTTCGAAATCGGATTTTGAGACGACCGGTTGATCCAACGGAGGCAACGACAGTAAGCTGAAATGACGTTCGGATTGGGTTTATTTGTTTGTTTTCTCTTCAGGCAAGTCGAGATTCGATTCGACCGAAACACAAAACTTTCGAAGTCAAAGTCTACGGAAAAGAAGGACGAGATGAAGAGTTTCGACCGTTTGCTGTTACGCAATACACAACTGTCGAAGAATTAATCGAAATGGTTCGATCGAGAGTCATTTTTTGTTTTGATTTATTCTTGAATTTTGATTTAGATTGGTAAGAGTAATGAATTTCTGCAAACGGGCGAGACAATCAGTGATATCATTCTCACGGAATCATCGAAAACATGGAAAAAGAAAGCGTCATCATCGTCAAAGCATACGGATAATCCAGCGAGAGTTTTGGAAAAACACGAACGTGTTCTCGAAGTGATCGATCGTGTCGGTCGAGAGACTGTTATCCTTTGCAAAAAGAAAACTCAAACATCAGTAAATTCACAATCATTGCTTTTTCTTTTTCGATTTCGTTCTTTATTTAGCATCTGACACTTCCGAATCTCTTGGATAAAACGAGTCCGAGTTCGAACGGAACGTTTCTCATAACAATTCACAATATTTCCTCGATTCAAAACCGCACGACATTCCGTACGCCGATCAATTCAACAGCTGCTCACGTTATAACTCAAGTAAATTTCTTAGTTTTTCTTTGGAAATTCGAACTTTTTCCTTTTAGTTATTAAGTAAAATTCATCTGTCCGGGATACCGAATGATTACGCTCTAGTCGAAGAAACCGAGTACAACGGAAATAATCGACGTATGCCGATCAAACGTCGATTAGTTTCCGACGATGAGAAAGTCTACAATGTTCAACGTCTTTGGACATCGACGAATTCGAAGTTTATTCTTGTGAATAAATCCGAATATTCGGAAAATAATAATCTTAATAAAGCATTTGCCGACAAATTCTTATTTCGATCGTTGTCACGACAAAAATCAACCGAAAACGAAGCTCATGACGGTAAGATTTTAGCCAACTAAACATTCGATTGACATCGAAATCTGTTTTCAATTTCAAGATACTCATGCCGACAAACAAGTCAAAGCTCGTTTTCATGGAAATCATCGTTCGAAACGTTCACTCAAGACATTTTTCTCTCTCAATCGTTCATAAGAATTTTTCAGTGAACAAATTTCTTGTTATTTTTTGTTGGTTTTTTTTTCTAATTCTTCTTATTATTATGATTGCTAGTCTTACAAATGGAAAACGAACTAAAATCTTCTTTTTCTCCTTGATTTCAATAAGATATTTACTGTTATGAAGAGAAATATATACATACACAGGCATATATAAGTTATTTTCTATGGTTTTCTTTGTCATAAGAGCAAATCTGCATTGAAATGAAGTCGTTTTTTTTTATACATAAAGAAAATTAAATCAATAGACAAGAAGAAGAAAACATTTCTAAGCGGCAGCACTGATTATGCGAGAGTCTTGCGTTTCTACGGGTTTTTGTTTTTTTTTTTATTATTATTATTTTATTTACGTCCGTTAAAAGGCAAATGGGTTTGATGCGGACGGTTATTATTAGCTCCGGGCATGCCTCGGGTTTGATCGAGTTTTTCAGCTAAATCTTCGACGCGAATGTCTTTCAAATGAAGTAAATGTTCAAGACGACGGATTTTGGCTTGTAAAATCTTCAAAAACGACGAAATATTTTGTCTTTGAAACGAAGAAGAAGAAGAAGAATGAATGATTTACTTGAATTTGCTCATCTTTTGCTAAACATTCTTGTTCTTTTTCATCGTATTCAATTCGACTGACCATATCTGCACTTAAACTATGCATTGACGTTGATTTTTTTTGCAAACTAAAACCATTCGATGTTTAAACTCAGAGTTTTGGCGAAACAAAAACGACTTACGGTGCAGGAGGCATTCGAGACTTTGGCGGTGGGTCTAGAAAATCAAAGATTCTTTAGAATTTAATTCAAACTCAAAAAATAAGAAGAAGAAGGAGAACAAATGGCACAGATCTCATCACCTGGTTCGAAATAAACTATTCCCGAAGAGAATTTATCTATAAAATGTTTGTTTTTCCTTTGTCTACCTTTTGGCATTTTCGTTCTGTTGACTTACTATTCGATTTTGGTGAATAATCATTATTATAATTGCCGTAGTCATTTGCTTGAGGGTATTGTTGCTGTGGTGGTGGTTGTCGTGGTGTTATCTGTTTTAGTTTTTTTGTTTTGAATTGTTTAAAAATAACAAATCCGCACTAAGATCTTTGTTATTCATTAGTAGGATGTGTTAGTAAATAGGAAAAAAAAGAACATCACGGCACATTCACAAGACAAACGAACCGATATTGAGGATCACTAGGATTCGTTTCCATTCCATAGAGATAGCTGAAAGAGCAGACGACAATTTAGGAAAACCGACTTCTCGAATGACAAAATGTTCTTCGTATCAATTCAATTCTTCGAATTTTCTCTCTTTGTTAATTGAAAAATGATTTATTTGTACATACTCATCGATTTTCGTTCGAAGATTATAAAGAAAAACTTCAACTAAGCCTTGTCGACCGAGACTAATACCACGCATAACTTGCTCGGGAACATTCATACCAAAACGAACAAAGATTTTTCTTCAAAACAGTGACATCCAATTTCATTTAGTTTTCTTTGCAATTAATTAATTACCGATTTAATAGGCCCCAATTAATTAACTTCTGTTGCGTGCTATTTGCTGCTGCATAATTATGCAGATCGACCTATTAACAGACGTAAATTTGTTGTTGTTTTCTTTTCGAAATTGACATTCGTACCCAACTTGGGAAATAGTATTTCACTAATTCAGCGACCAACACTAAAAAATGAAAATATTGACATTTGTTTGCCAATTAATCAATGAGTATTTATGTATATAAATATGTTGTCAAAACAAAACAAAAAATGTTTCGAATTCGATGGAATATCTTACCACCATCGGAAAAATCCTTTTCAATACGCTTTTTAGGTCGACTTAATGGTATTTGATCAATCCATGCATAAAGATCTTGTAATAATTGATCATCCAATTCAATATCCCAAGACATCACAGAAGTGTTAACACAGAGAAGAGCACAAACACGAGAGGCAAAGAGACAACGAAAAACGAGACAGACAATTTAGATCTGAAAGAAGAAGCAAAACAAAAAGAACCATCCACACATTATTTTATTTTCTCTCTCTTTCTCTCAAATCTATTCGATCGGTTGGATTTTTAGAATACCTCCATCGGCAAAATCTTTTTCAATTCGTCTTTTTTTTCTCGTAAATGGTATACTATCAAGCCAAGAATATAAAACATATAATTGTTCTCTATCAAAGACATACGACCAGTCGAGTATGAGCATCATGAAAAAATCTGCGTGTGTATGTTTGTATGTGTGTTTTTTCTCGTTCCTTCAGCATCGCCATATTGAAATTCTGTTGTCATAGTAATTGCCACAGATCGAAACAGAACAAATTCTATTCGTTAATGTTTATATCCATTCCCATTTGGCATACAACAACTAGCGTCTATCATCTCTCCTTCTTTTTTTTCTCTATTCCAATCTTCAAAAAATAAACTTCAAGGTCTTGAGAGAAGTTTGCTTGAATTCTCGTGAACAGTATGATGTCAACGTCAAAACGACGAATCAATTCAAGAAATCTAAATAATGACAAACTTTTTGACGGTAGGAAGAGTTCGAGCAAAGATTTTTTCAGCTGAAAATATACCCACATGTCCGATGTTTTAGATTCAACTGATCAAACAAGCGCTAATTTAGTAAGAACAAAACTAGACATTCTCTCTCGATCTGCAATTTGTCGTTTAGTCGGTTGTTGTCTCTCCGGTAATTACATCAGCAGATTTAACGAAAACATCTTTTCACAGTGATTCGAAATTCTTGAAATTCATCGTTCCTCAAACATCTCCATCGATTAAAATGCTAACGAATGCCGATGGTCTTTCATCAGCTCTTCGTATTCCAGCTAAAATTCAACTAACGAAATCGTATTCATCATCGTCATCGTCATCATCGAGCATCGATTATCCGCCGACTCCTCCGCCGCCGATTCTCTCCGAACAACAGAATCATCTCAAACGTCATTCGATTTCCCTGTCAAATTGGTCTCTTCCATCGCCAAACGATTCATCAATCGAACTCGATCTAGAAACTAAACAACGATATCATGCACTGTCATTTTCATGTCCAATTCTCCCGTTTTGTCAAGACAAATCGAAATCAACGAAGATTGTCAATCGTAAGAATCGTTCGTTGTCACCGATTATCAAATGTTCGTCGATCGAACGATTGAAACGTCGCCGTCGTGACCATCAATTATTCGAAAAACGTTTTAAATTGAAATTCTCGACCGAACAAGACGAAGAAAATGAGTTAACCATTCGAAATCTTCTTAACGAAATAATCGAATCTCTTTGCAAAGGTAAATAAAGGTCAACGCACGTTCGTTCTCACGAAAATGCTCGCTGATAAAAACACGAAAACGACATCAAATTCTGTTTCTAATCTTAGACATGACCATTGCTACGACTCAACAATCGCCAATTTCTCATTGTTTATCACAACTCAATGATCAAACCTATTCTCGTCAAAGTTCAACACCATTGTCATTTCATTCGGTTGTTTCGTCGACAACGGACGAGCAAATTCCGTCGTCACCGTTGATCATTTCGAAAACGCAGATATTTACTGATATTGTCAATGAATTAATTCAAGGTGCAAAAGGTCTAGATAAGTTATCATATTCGTTAGCTAATTTTACTAAATCAATACACGATTTCATTCGTTTAACAACTGATAAGCAAACAGAAAAAGTCAAACATCTCGAAAATGAACTCGAAAAGTACGTGAATATCTTCGGTCTTTTTCTTTTTCGAAGAAATTTATTCATTTGTTCAGAAAATGTTCGACACAATTCAATCGTGCGAATTTATTTTGCACGAAAAAAATTCAATATTTTCTCTCGAAACATTCCATTCGAACGATCAACGATCATCTCGATGAAATCACATTAATAGTCAAATATTTTTATTTCTACGTTCTATGTACGTCAAAACAACGACATTTTGACATTGTTTCATTCGAAATTCGACTTTATTTTCTAGTTCTCAATTGTCGAAAACAAGAAAACGAATACGAAGAAATTCTAACGGATTTAATTTCGGGCAAATTAACGTTTATTAATGAATTATTTTCATCGTCGATTTTAACAACAATCATCGAAGAATTTATTCTCTCATCGACATTAGCTAATGAATATCTTCTTTCTCAACCGATTCTTATCAATCAAATCGAATATTCTCTGCCGTTCATAAGAAATCATCAATATGAAAACGAATTATTATATCAAAACGATACTCTCAATCCATTTGTTGATTTAAACGATTTAGAAAATTATCTAAACTCTTGCGAACGTAAGGAAAAACAAAACCAAACATAATTTGATTTTCCTTTGTTCATTTCATATAGATCTCTCATCGAACATTCCATATTATCATCCATTCGAACAATCCTCGGTCACTTATCCATCAGCAAATCAATATTATTCGCCATATTATTATTCATATTCGTATAATCAGTCATCAACTTATTACAATTCACATGTGTCAACCTACAATGAACAGTATAATTATTATTATAATCAACCGATTTCCTACAACAGTACAAATGACATTCCGATAGGAAATCAAAATTTCTATAGAAGAATGAATACGAATCATCAAATGTAAGCCAAACAAAATGGAAAAGTTCGCGTCAATTTTTATTGAAATTCACTTTAGATCATATCCAGAAACTCAATTGTCAACAGTATATAAAACGTCCAATGCTCTCTATCCATCATAGATTGTTGTTTTTCTCGAAAGACAGGTGCTTTGTCTCGTTTATTCGCATGCTGTACATTTGGCTTCTGAATATTCTCGTTATTTATTTCGAATATTTTACTGCATGAAATGATTTTTTTTCTCTTCTCTTACTTTAGTTTATTAAGAAAAACCAATCAAATCCCCCAATGAATCGTACGTTCAATTGATAGAAATACTTCCAGAATAAGAAAAAAACAAACAATTTTCTTTTTTTTTTTGTTTTGCTACCGGTGATTTATTCACCTTGTGTTGTTGTTTTGGTCAATTGATTTTCTTTTCTTTTTCTCGTCCGTCCTTACCTTTCTTTCTTCTTTTTTGTGTGTGTGCTTATATTAAAAGAAAAAAAAACAAACACATTTATTTGAAAATATCAAAAGCAAAGATCTCTGATTGAAATAGGTTGATTTCCAGTGACATCTATCAGAACTGATTTCGATTCCACCATAGACAAATCGAATAATAGAAATATAAAGTCATTTGCACCACAGAACACAAATATAATATAGCTTGATTTGACTTGTTTTTCTCTAAATTCTTAGATAGATTTAACGAAAATGACTTCATTTGCAAGTGCGTTTGGTTCAGATCATGCTGCTGAAACCAATTCCTCAATAGATAATCTCAATACGACATCAGACAATCATGAACAAAGCTCAAATCATTTCTCAAATATCGATCTCGATGTACAACCAAGTTCACCCGAACAACAACAACAGCAGCATTCATCTTATGTTAGTCTATCCGATGCCGCAACATTCCGAACGGATCCTCCGATAACTTTATCGACATCTCAAGAACTCTCTTCCAACACGAATTCGAACGTCACATCGATGGTTAACGAACGAAAAATCTCCATTCCTGATATGTCGAAGATCTCAGCGTCGTCGGCAGCAGCTGTTGCAGCCGTTGGACCGACGATTGACAAATTGAAACAATGGGGCCGATCGACATACAAATGCACAAAGCAAAGTATCTACGAAAAACTAGGCAAAACAACTCGAACAGTGGATGTCGAACTCGACACGCAAATCGAGGTTAATTAAGAAGCGAAAATTTGAATTGAAAAAAGTTTCTTTTTGACTTTTTTTCCAGCAACTTAAAGAAGCAAAACGTCGTTATGAAAATCTTCTTGCTTTATCTCGAAGTTACACAAATCATTTTCTCAATTTACTTCACACGCAACGCGCTTTAAGTTCGTGAAAATATTCTTCTTTGATTCGAGAAAAAAAAGCAGATCTTCATTTAAGGTGACACATTTCTCGAACTGAAACACAAATCTTTTCATCTCTGCGATGAATTCGGCTACAATGCTGAAACGCAAACGCTCTTAGTTCGTCACGGTGAAGTTCTACTGAGTGCTTTGAACTTTTTTACGTCAACACTCGATACACTCTGCAATAAAACAATTGAAGACACAATGAGTACCATACGATCCTATGAAATAGCTCGGTTAGAATACGATGCATGTCGAACTGAATTAGAATTAATTCCGCCAAGTTCGAAACTAACTGATAAACAACAAGAATTAGAACGATATAAAGACAAATACGAACAATTGAAATGTGATGTGAATATTAAAATGAAATTTCTCGATGAAAATCAGGTTTAATCTTTGATTGGATTTTTTTTTAACTTTTTTTTTCTTCGAATTTTAGACTAAAGTCATGAAAAAACAGCTACTTCTTTTTCATAATGCCATAGCAGCCTACTTTTCCGGCAATCAGCAAGCTCTTGACGCGACAATGAAACAGTTTAATCTAAAATTCGTTCCAAGTGAACCAGCTAATCAAGAGAAACGATCGTTCTTAGAACAACAATTTCCTAACTAGTTGTTTTCTTTTTTTTTTCTTTTCAGTCAGGTGAATGTTCATCGTTTATTCAATGTATAATGTTCGTTATTCGGTGGTGTTTTTTTTTGTTAGTATCTTATAATGTTTTTCTTTTTTTTTCGATGGTCATTTTAAAACAAATAAAAAGGGAACAAGTAACTTAAAAATTGCGTGTAAACAAGTGACATCTGTAAGCGAATATGAATCGATGGTTTAAAATTTCGTTCCAATTGAACTTTAAATGTCAAAAAGAGAGAGAAGAACATCATTTCTATTCAATCAAATGAAACTGTTCGTTGTGCTTTCTCTCGTCTTTTTGCCGAGCATAATTCAATCGGCTCCAGAAATCGGTAGTCGACATATCAGCAACGGTTTTCATACTCGTCTCGAATATGTCGTCGATCCCGATCCATCGACGCCAACTCGATGCTTATTCGTTTGGCATCGTTTGCCACCTTATCTCTACATTGAACCCGATGAACTCTATCGACTAAATGCAACAATTCTCGGCACAATCAACATCGAAACATCAGCGTCACAATCACATCCATTTGCTTATTGTTTCATTTTGTACAATTCAACTCAATTCCCTTTTCGTCAAACGCAACGATTTGCGATTAATATTCATAGTCGATATTTAGATGCGACAGCCAACGACGATCAATTCTATGAAACACTCGATTTACCCGAGCCAGTTATTCATTTTACGTCGAAAGCTTGTCCGTATTTAGGCGCTGGCTGTCCAGCACCGTTGATCGAAAGTGGAATTGAATCACCGAGAGAATTAACGGTGACGATACCTCTTGGTCAACAAAAACATCTTTGGTTTGTTTGGCCAATCACTTGTTTATTTCCATTGATTAGTTGTGCGTTCTTGTTTCTGTACAGCGGAGAAAATTATCAAAAGTAGATATTCGCCTTCGAGCAAACTTTATTTCGTAAATCAAAAAAAAAAGAGAAATTCTTGTTTTTTTTTGTGCTATACTAATAAAATAAGAAAAACGGAAGTAAAAATAATAAATATTGTTTTTAATCTGCAAAACTGAATCTAGAGTATTTTTTAAAAACAATGTCCTAAGCATTTCAAACAAGCGGCGTCAATCCAGGATCGTCTGCTCCCGATACATAAACAGGAAAGTCAGTAATACGTATTTGTTCATTGTAACCACCTAAATACGTCACAAGAAGAAAAAAAAGCAAATCAATTAAAATCTCTTAAACAAGACTGAATTTGTACGAACCACAAACAAAAGCTTCGCCTTCTTCCATTGTACTGTTTCCATATCGAACAGTGATTTTAGTTTCCAATTGATCCATGATCGATGCATAATCAAGATAGCATTCTTCTTCTTGTGCACCACCCTCTGCAATATGAATTAATATACTTTTTTTCAGCAAAAAAAACAACAAAATAAATATTAGAATGTTTACCGTCGACTTGTTTATGAACAATTTTTTTTATTAATGATTGACCTGGTTTACAGCAACATCTAATACACCATCGGTCACTTCCACCGGTGTGAACATGTTCAACACGTGCTGCTTCCGGAGCTGGTGCTGGTGCGTAAGGTATAGGTGGTGGTCGAATAATTGTTGGGGGTTCACGCACGACTGGGACTTCCGTACGAACCGGTTGTGGTGGATGGTATTCGGGAACCGGTGGAGCAATAATAGGTGGTGGAACATATGGCTGAGCTGGCGGGCAGGGAGCACATGGTGGACACGGTTTTGTTATATATTGAG
>ERZ778029.2894-NODE-2894-length-11231-cov-4.729420_pt1 | contig 11231 bp, 8 predicted proteins | sample MGYA00375759_ERZ778029 | MGnify/ENA primary metagenome ERZ778029 (study PRJEB29350, sample SAMN05389819) | bioreactor metagenome | isolation source: Ammonium sulfate bioreactor | place: South Africa: University of Cape Town | collected 2014-04-04 ...
TCTGCTCGTTCGTGCTTTCAGCGGACGCATCAAGATCGGCGGTGTCGATCATACGGCAACGCCTGCGCACCGTATTGTTCGCAGCGGCGTTAGCCTGGTTCCTGAAGGGCGGCGCGTGATCGCAAGCATGTCGGTCGCGGACAATCTTTTGATCGGCGCCTTCGTCCGGAAGAACAGCGCTGAAGTCAGCAGCGATATGCGTGCGGTCTACGATCGTTTCCCGCGCCTCTTTGAGCGCAGGCGGCAGTATGCCGGTTCACTCTCCGGTGGTGAGCAGCAGATGCTGGCGATCGGCCGGGCTCTGATGGCAAGACCCAAGTTGCTGTTGCTGGACGAGCCGTCGATGGGCCTGGCCCCCCACGTGGTTCGGGAGATTTTCGAGACCATTCAGGAGATCAACAAGCAAGGAACGACAGTCCTTCTCGTCGAGCAGAACGCCCGCAAGGCACTCTCGATCGCAAACTACGGCTATGTGCTGGAGAAGGGCAAGATCGCAGCCGAAGGGCCTACGGAGCAATTGCGCAACACCGACAGCGTGAAGGATGCCTACCTTGGCATCGGACAGGCGGCGGCGTCCGCGCCGAAAACGGCGCTCGGATAGGGTTCGCGGATCGCGTCCTTTGCGCCGGCAAAGTCGCGGGAAATGGCTTGAATGGCTTGCTTCGCGCCGTTGATCCAACGGGCCTGGAGATGGTACCGGTACGGGATACGCTCCCGCCGCCATCATCTTCGCCAAGATTGTTTCCATGTCCAAGCCAGAAGCTCACGATAGTTATGACCCGCTGACGCCGGTGCCGCAGGCCAGTCGCATTTTCGACGGACGCGATGCCTTTTCACTGTGGTTCAGCCTTGGCATCGGCCTGTTGGTGTTGCAGGCGGGAGCGCTGTTGGTGCCGGGTCTCAGCCTGGGCGCGGCGCTCGCGGCAATTTTGGTTGGTACCGGATTCGGCGCCTTGCTGCTTGCCGCGGCTGGTGTCGTCGGGTCGGATACCGGCCTGTCGGCGATGGGGTCGTTGCGGCCGACACTTGGCCTGCGCGGCGCGGCTATTCCCGCAGTTCTCAATCTTGTGCAACTCGCCGGCTGGGGCGCCTTCGAAATCGTGGTGATGCGTGAGTCCGCCAATACGCTGTCGCGCCAGACCTTCGGCGTGTCCAGCCCGATATTGTGGACCGTTCTGTTCGGGATCGTCGCCACCTGGCTTGCGGTGCTCGGTCCGCTTTCTGTCGTCCGTCGTATCCTGCGCAACTGGGGCCTCTGGCTGCTGCTGGCCGGCGCCCTTTGGCTGACCTGGCAGTTGCTCTCGCGTCACGATCTCGTGGCTTTGTTCCAGCGTCCCGGCAATGGCACGATGTCCTTTGCGGGGGCCGTGGATCTGGTGATCGCGATGCCCCTGAGCTGGCTGCCGCTGATCGCGGACTACACGCGTTTCGGCCGCACATCCGGGGCGATGTTTCGTGGCAGCGCGGTCGGTTACCTGATCGCGAATGTCTGGTTCTATGCGCTGGGTGCGAGCTACAGCCTAATCGCGGGTGGCGGCGACGCGCTGCTGGCTGCGCTCGCAACGGCCGGCGGCGGCATCGCGCTGATCCTGATTTTGATCGACGAGACCGATAACGCCTTTGCCGACATTTTCTCGGCCGCCGTATCCACCGGCACGCTGGTCCCCGTCAGGGTTCCGCGGCTCGCGCTCGGCTACGGCGTGCTTTGTACTGTGATCGCGATACTGATTCCGCCGACATCCTACGAAAATTTTCTCCTGCTGATCGGATCGGTTTTCGCGCCGCTGTTCGGTATTCTCCTGGCCGACCATTTTATTATACGCCGGCGGCGTATCGATGCGGGGGCCGTCAGGGCGCGTGACGGCGCCTACTGGTTCTCCGGCGGCTGGCATCTGCGCGGCTTGATTGCCTGGCTGGTTGGCATAGCGACATATCAGGTGGCATCCAACCTGTGGCCGGAAATCGGCGCAACGCTGCCCTCGATCGCAATCGCGGTGATCTGCTATGTAGCGTTGATGCGCGGTCGACGTTCGCGCCAGTGAATCGCTTGTCGCTTCCGTAGCGGTGCGCAGCAAGCGGATCGGCCGAACATAGTCCGAACCGTATCGTCGCGGGCATCGGTTCCGATAGGGGATTTCGTCCGCGAGAGAATTAAACTCCATTCAATGGCGGCGCGATTTGATGATATCGCGTTTCGTTCAGGAAGGCGGTAGCCGCTTGGAGCAACGTCGCCTCACGGAACGGACGCCCGACCAGTTGCAATCCGATCGGCAAGCCGCTCTTGCCGAAACCGGCGGGAATGCTGATCGCCGGCAGGCCGAGCAAGTTGAACGGCCTCGTGAGCATGGTCATTTTGCTGACCAGCGCGATGACGGCATCTCCTCTTTCATCGATATCCGTTTCATCGATCGCTGGAGGCGAGAACGGGATGACCGGCAGCGCAAGAACATCGATATGCGAGAACGCCTGATTCACGAATTCGGACGTCAGGATAGGACGCAACCTTAAGGCATCGATATATTGTGTCGCGGGAATCGCAAATCCGGCAGCGATACGATTGTGAACAGGCTTTGAATATTCGTGCTCGCGTTCGTGAAACCACTGGCGATGCAGGCTCGCGGCCTCGCATTTGATAATGGTTTCTGCGACATTGAAGAAGGTATCCAATCGGGGCATCGATACCGGCGATAGCTTTGCGCCGAGCGACGTAAAGGCTGCAACCGCGTTGGCGAACGCGGCGGCGACGTCATCTTCGATCTGAACGAGATGATCGAGTTGGGCTGTGCCGATTCGAAGCCCGGCGATCGGGGCATCAAGACCTGCACAGAAGTCGGGCAATGTGAATGTCGTCGAGGTAGGGTCATTGTCGTCGTGGCCGGCAATGACGCCAAGCAGTATCGCGCAATCGCGAGGGGAGCGCGCAATCGGCCCGATGTGATCGAGGCTCCACGATCGCGGCAACGCACCGTAGCGACTGACCAGCCCATAGGTCGGCTTCAGGCCAACGACGCCGTTGACAGAGGCGGGCACGCGGATGGATGCGCCGGTGTCTGACCCCAGCGATCCGTACACCAGGCGTGCGGCGACCGCGGTTGCCGATCCGCTCGATGAACCACCCGCGATATGATCCGGAGAGAAGGCGTTCCGGCAGTGTCCGAAATGAATGTTGTGTCCGGTCGGCCCGGCCGCGAACTCAGACATGTTCAGCGCGCCGAGCGTGATCGCGCCGGCAGCGTTCAGCCTGGTGAGCACGGTCGCGGTGGTCGTGCTCTTCCAGTGCTTTCGTATCAGTGAGCCGCCGGTTGATAGTTCGTTGGCCGAATAAAACATATCCTTGTGCGCGAGCGGAACACCGTGCAAGGGACCGCGAATATGTCCGGCGGCGACTTCCGCGTCGCGTTGCCGGGCGACCGTGAGCGCCCGCTCTCCATCGATGCGGAGAAAGCAATTGCGCGACGGTTGCCAGGCAGCAATTCGCTCGAGACATGCGCGCACCACGTCCTCGGATGAAATCCGGCGGTCGGCTATCGCCGCGGCGATCTCGCTCAGCTCTTGTGTTGTCGGATCAGCGCTCATCGTTCAGTTGCCGTAGCAAAGCCGGGTATGAATGGGGATCCTGATCGAAGGAGAGCCGTTTGGCGGCAGCGGTCACGCTGTCGTTGAGGTTGACGCTTTCCCTGACGAGTTCGGCTGCCTTGGACGGCGATATGTCCAAGGCCTGATATCGTGCCAGGTAGCTCTGAAGAATCTGCGTCATGGGCACCGTGTCGTTGGCCATCGGAATCTCAACTCCCGTAAGTGAAAAGCATGCGGAGTCGCAGGCGTCGGGCCTCGCGGATATGTTGGCGTGCAATTTGCTCGGCCGTTGCGGGGTTTCGCTGCTCGATGTGGCTCACAATTTCCATGTGCTCCTCATGCGAACTGGCCGCACGTCCCGGTGCTGATAACGTTGTTCCCGGCAGCAGATGCAATGAGCGTGACAAGCCGCTCGCCGCCGCGATGAGGTATCGGTTATGGGACGCTGCATATATTGCCGAATGGAAATGACGGTTGATTTCGGCCAGCTTCGGCGCGTCATCGAGATGATTGGCTTCTTCTTCGAGAATTTCGAAAAGCGCCACGATTTCGGATTCGGATGCTCTGTTCGCGGCCAAAGCGGCCGCGGAGCCTTCCAGGATTTCGCGCAAAGCGTAGAGCTCCAACACGTTTTGCCGATCCAGTTCGGTGACAATAAGTCCCCGCGCCGGCGCGTTCGTCAGCAATCCTTCCGATTCCAGTCGCTTCAAGGCATCGCGAACCGGAGTCCGGCTGACGTTGAGAAGATTCGCGATGGTCACTTCCCGCAATCTGTCGCCGGGCTTGAATCGCCCGGTTGCTATGGCTTGTCGGACAGATTTGTATACAGCGCCTCCAAGCTGCAAATCCTTGAAGTCGGCGGGTTGCAATAAGCCGGCGGCGCTTGGCGGCTCTTCCGACCTGCTTTTAGAACGGCGCATTTTTCTCACCAATCGATTTGAAGTCATGTCTTATCAGGATGCCGCAGCGTCAGGTGTCAAAAACATAAGACGACTTACGGTGTCGATTCTCAATTAGTCGCTTGTCATTCTCTTGGTGTTCGTATACATCTGTATACAGAAAAAGCTGAAGGATGGAAATGACCGGTCCTTGGGATGTTGTCATAGTCGGTGGCGGGAATGCTGCATTTTGTGCGGCGCTTGCCGCGCAGGAGCACGGCAAGAAAGTTCTCGTTCTCGAGGCGGCGCCCTTCGATCTGCGCGGCGGCAACAGCCGATTCACCGCGGGCGCGATGCGTATCGCCTATCGGGGCGTCGACGATCTCCGGCGCCTGATGCCGGACCTCACGGATGCGGAAGTCGAACGCACCGACTTCGGAACCTACACCGAGGAGCAATTTCTGGACGATATGGGGCGCGTCACCCAGTATCGTACCGATCCAGACCTGGCTGAAACCCTGGTTCGTAAAAGTTTCGATACGGTCATGTGGATGCGGGAGAAGGGCGTGCGGTTCGCGCCCATCTATGGCCGGCAAGCCTATAACATCGATGGAAAATTCAAATTCTGGGGCGGTCTGACCGTTGAGGCGTGGGGCGGCGGTGTCGGGCTGGTGGATGCTTTGACGGAAGCCGCGCGTCGTCACGATATTGCCGTCTGGTACGATGCGCGCGCGATTTCGTTGCTTGTTGACGATGGTGGGGTGACCGGGATCGTTGCCAAAGTCGAAGGAAAATCCCGGACGATAGAAACGAGAGCCGTCGTGCTTGCCTCCGGTGGTTTCGAGGCGAATGCCGAGTGGCGCACGCGCTATCTTGGTCCCGGATGGGATCTCGCCAAGGTTAGAGGGTCCAGATACAACACAGGCGACGGAATCCGCATGGCCCTGGAGGTTGGCGCGAGTCCGGCCGGTAACTGGTCCGGGTGTCATGCCGTTGGCTGGGAGCGTAATGCGCCGGAATTCGGCGATCTCGATGTGGGTGATGCTTTCCAGAAGCATAGCTATCCACTCGGCATCATGATCAATGCAATGGGTCGTCGCTTCCTCGACGAGGGTGCGGATTTTCGTAATTATACCTACGCAAAATATGGTCGGGTGATCCTCCAGCAGCCGGGTCAGTTCGCGTGGCAGATCTTCGACAAGAAGACGCTGTCGATGCTGCGTGACGAGTATCGTATTCGCCGCGTGACCAAGGTTTCCGCGCCGACCCTGGAACAATTGGTCGAAAAGCTGGACGGGGTCGATGGGGTGGCAGCACTGCAAGAGATCCGGCAGTTCAATGCCGCCGTGATGCGGGACACGCCATTCAATCCGAACGTCAAGGACGGACGCGGAACGAAAGGTTTGCCGATCGACAAAACCAATTGGGCAAACCCGATCGATGAGGCGCCGTTCGAGGCTTACGCGGTCACTTGTGGCATCACCTTTACATTTGGGGGGCTACGCATCGGTCCACAGTGCGAAGTGCTTGATACCGGAGGCGACGCTATTCGCGGTCTCTTTGCGGCCGGCGAACTGGTCGGCGGCTTGTTCTACTTCAACTATCCTGGTGGAACGGGTCTGACTTCGGGCAGCGTATTTGGAAAGATCGCGGGCGCCTCCGCGGCGCGGCTAGTATCCGGAAAGGTTTAGGGACGGGCTCGCGTTCGTATACATTCCGCCATAGTCTATCGACATTTCGGCTGGTGTGTTGGTCGCCATCTCAAGAAGGGTAAAAAACTGCGGCAAAACGGCCAAGTCTGTTGAAAAATTTCTGTGTACAATCGTACACATTCGACGCCGAAAAGGGAAAACCAGAGGCGATTAAACCAGAGGAGGAGCGCGTGATCAGAGGCAACGGAGGCAACCGGCATTCTCAGCTCTTGGCGGTTATGGCGAGTGTCGTGCTTGGTACAGGGATCGGCTGCACGGCGGCATCGGCGCAGACCAAGGAGGTTCGGTTCGGATTGCCGGTCGCGGCAATCAATTCGGGCTATTGCATGTTCCCGGCAGCCACGCGCCTGGGCTATTTCGCGGAAGAAGGACTCTCGGTCAAAATCAACAACATCGCGGGCAGCACGTCCGTTGTTCAAACGGTGTTGTCGGGTCGCATCGACATTGGCGCCGCGACGCCCGAACCGCTGTTCAAGAGCAACTCCCAGGGCGATCGGCTGGTCCTCGTCTACAACTATATCCGCCATCCGACGGGGAGTGTCGCCGTTCCCGCAGACAGTCCGATCAAGACGCTTGCTGACCTGCGTGGCAAGAAGATCGGCGCGCAAAGCCTGGCCAGCGGCAACATTCTGCTGACGAACGGCTTATTGTCCAAGATTGGCCTCAACCCGGCGACTGACGTATCGTATCTGTCGGTCGGCGTTGGAGGGCAGGCATTCCAGGCGCTTCGCAGCAAGCATGTCGATGCATTGGTGCTGTTCGATTCTCTCTATGCGCAAATGGAAGTTATGGGAGCAAAGCTCCGTTACCTGTATGGCGAAGGGCAGGACAAGCTGTTCTCGACACAGTTCCTGGTCAAGCCGGAAACGATCGAACAGAACCCGGCGATGATTGCCGGTTTCGGCCGTGCGGTAGCGAAGGCAACCTTATTCGCAAAGGAGAATCCGGAAGCATGCGTCCGGATGCTCTGGCAGGAATTCCCCGCTTCGCGGATTCCCGGCATGGCAGAGAGCGAACAACTTGCCAATGACGTCGCCATCCTGACCAAACGAATGGAGATCCTGCTGCCTTCGGATAAGCCGGGGCAGGGCTGGGGTTACTACGAACCCGAATCGATCACGGCATGGATCAACTTCGCCATGGAAGGCGGCGTGATCGACAAGAAGATCGAGAACCCCGACAGCGTCTACACCAATCGATTCGTGCCGGAGTTCAACAAATTCGACAAGGCGGATGTCATCGCCAAGGCCAAGGCGTGGAAGCCTTAGCTCTTCCCGATCACTAATTCGTCGAGCATTCGCGGAGTTCGGAGTCGTCATGATACATACGCGTGTATGCGATCTGCTTGGAATTCAGGTTCCAATCATGCAGGCCGGAATGGGAATTTACAAAGGCGTCGTCACCACGCCCGAACTCGTGGCGGCGGTATCGAACGCCGGCGGCATCGGTTGCCTGGGGGCAACCGGTCTGCCGCCGGATGAATTGCGCGCGGCAATCCGGAAGATACGTCAGCTAACCGACAAGCCCTTCGGAGTAGACCTGATCATTCCGGCAAAGCTGTCCGCCCGCTCCGGGACGCGCGAAGAAATTCGCGCCGATATCAGGAAAAACTATCCGGCTCATTGGGAGCTGGTACAGGAACTGTTCAAGAAGGAAGGATTGCCGGCCGATACCATTGACCTCAAATACAGCCTCACCGAAGAGATGACCGCGGCACAATCCGATGTCGTCTTCGAGGAGCGCGTTCCGCTGTTCGTGATTGCTCTTGGCGATCCTGGTCGCCTGATGCAGAAGGCGCGTCAATCCGGCACGAAAATGGCGGGGCTCGCTGGAAGCGTGGGTAACGCGCGCAAGCAGATCGCCGCGGGTGTCGACCTGATCATCGCTCAGGGCTCGGAAGCCGGTGGTCATGTCGGCACCGTTTCATCCTTCCCGTTGATCCCCCAGGTAGTTGATGCAGCGGGTTCGATACCGGTCGTGGCGGCTGGCGGTATTGCGGATGGACGAGGCATGGCGGCTGCGCTGTCGCTGGGTGCTGAGGCGGTCTGGTGTGGAACGGTGTTCCTTTTTTCGGACGAGGCCAACCTGCATCCGGTTCATCGTCAACAAAATGACGAAGGGCGTTCCGAGGATTTTGTCTCGAGCAGGGTTTTCACGGGCAAGCCATCACGCACTTTCAGCAATTCGGTTCACAAGGTCTGGGCGAACGCGCCGGTCGAGCCGCTGCCGATGCCGCATCAGAAAGTCTTGATGGAAGATTTCCTCGATGTCGCACGCAGGGCCGGTCGCCTCGATGTGGTCAGCAACCCATGTGGCCAGATCGCCGGGATGTTGCGCGGCGCGCGGCCGGCGGCGAGCATCGTGCACGATATGGCGGCCGGCGCCGAAGAAGTCTTTCGGCGCAATGCCGGCTTGCTGCGATAGCAAGTGTCTTGGGCACGATCCGAACTTTCATCTGGCAGGTTTGAAATGATTTCTTCGTCGATCGATGTCAGGGAACCCAAAAGCCCGGAGTCGCTATTCTCGTTTGAGACCATCGCGGTTGTCGGTGCGTCGGACGATCCAACCCGAATTGGTGGTGCGCCGATCCATCTGCTAAAAAAATACGGCTATTCCGGCAAGATCTACGGCATCAATCCGAAATACGGCTCGGTTCAAGGCGTGCCCTGCTTCGCCGCGCCCGGCGACGTTCCCGGTAATATTGACGTTGCAATTCTCTGCGTGGCGGCGGACCGGCTTGTTACCGTGCTTCCCGAACTGAAGAGGAAGGGTCTCAAGGGGGCCGTGATTTTCACGGCCGGGTTTATCGAGACTGGAGAAGAAGGCCGCAAGCTGCAGGAATGGCTGTCGTGCTACGCCCGCGAGAACAAGATCGCAATTCTGGGCCCTAATTGCGTCGGGCAGATTTCGTTCAGCAAGCGCAGGTCATTGACGTTCGCCAACGCCTTCATGACGCTGCCGACCCAGCCCGCCGGCAGAACCGCGCTGCTAAGCCAAAGCGGGGGGATCGCCACCAATATCTGGGCCGACGCCGCGTTGAGCGGCACGTCCTTTTCTCACGTCATAACAACCGGCAACGAAGCCGACCTCAACTTTTCCGACTGCCTGGACTATCTCGCTGGCGATGACGAGACCGACGTCGTTCTCGGCTACGTCGAAGGCCTGCGGGACGGAGCGGGATTTTGTCGCGCGGCCAAAAGGATGCAGGACGCGGGCAAGCCCCTTGTGCTGATCAAGGTGGGAACGTCAGCGGCTGGTCAGGACGCGGCGTCATCCCACACCGGTCAACTGTCATCCGACGATGCCGGGTATCAGGCGGCGTTCGACCGCTACGGTGTGACCCGCGTGCGCTCGCTTGAGCAATTGAACGACTATGCGCGGTTGTTCTCAATGAAAGGGCTCGGCTCGAAGGTTACGACGGCGACGACCTCCGGTGGAGCCAGCGTCTATGTTGCCGATCTCTGTAGCGATCTCGGCATTGAAATGGGTGTTTTGTCGCCGGAGACCGAGAGGCAATTGGCCACCGTAGTGCCGTCATTCGGTCGCGTCAGAAATCCGGTCGATCTGACGGCGCAGGTCGTGAATGACATATCCATTCTGGAGGTCGCGTTGCGCGCCTTGTTGGATGATGCCGAGACCGATGTCCTGATGTTCCTGTTGAGCGGGAAGGGAACGCTGGAGCAGTCCAGTCAGGTGATCTCCGTTCTGACCCGACTGCAGCGAACGACAGCCAAGACGCTTGTGGTGTGCTGGTTGGGTGTGACCGATGAGGTTCGCAAGCGCGGCCTCGATGCCGGGCTGCTCGTCTATCAGGATCCCGCAAAATTTCTGGTGCCGTTCGCCGACTACCTGCGATTCCAGCAGCGTAAGGCATCGGCTGGGTCGACATTGTCTTCACCGGCCCAGGCCGAACCTGTTCGTCCCGTTGTCGATTTTGGACGCCTGCGCGCCGAGGCCGTTCCCGGCGATGGAGGGCAACTGGTGCTGGGCGAGCGGCCGAGCATGCGGCTACTTCAGGAGTTCGGGATCGATTGCCCGCAAATTCACTATGCAAGATCAGCCGGGGACATCGAGCGGATCGCGGCAACGATGCGGTATCCCTGCGTCATGAAGATATCGGAGCCGGTCATTGCGCACAAAAGCGATTGCGGCGGCGTCGTCTTGAATATCACCACGCGCGAGATGATGCTGTCGGCATGGAATGACATGGTCAGCCGTCTCTCCGCGCGCGAGGTGATGGTTGCAGAGCAGATCGAGAGCGGGATGGAGGTTCTGGTTGGTTGCGTTCACGATCAGACGTTCGGCATGCGACTGACTGTCGGATCGGGTGGAATCTGGACCAATATGGTCAGCGATTCCGTTACGTTGATCCCGCCGTTCGATGCGGAATATATCCGCTCAGTCGTGAAACAGCTCACCATCTGGGCGCCGATGAATGGTGCGCGCGGTCAACCGAAGCTGGCCGTCGATAGACTCATCGATACGATCGCCGGCATCGCATCGCTTGGATGGTCGTTGCGGCATGAACTGCGTGAATTTGAGTGCAATCCAATAATCGTGACACCGACGCGCGCCGTTGCTGCGGACGCTGTCGGTTTCTTCTGACGAGGATCGTGCGCGCATGGAACGAAATGCCGTCATCAATATTCGGGACGTGTCGAAGGAGTATTCGACGCAGACCGGTCCCATCCTTGCCCTCAACAAGACAACTGTTGCCATCGACGATACCGCGTTCATTTCGATCGTCGGGCCCAGTGGATGTGGCAAAACGACCTTATTGAAGATGATCGGCGGCCTGATTCCAGTCAGCAGCGGCGAGATCACCATCAAGGATGATCGTGTCACGAGTCCACGGGATGACGTCGGGTTCGTTTTTCAGAATGCGGTTTTGTTGCCCTGGAAATCGGTTATCGAGAACGTGGTCTTGCCGATCCAGGTTCGACGGCGTGTCTCCGCGGCGGAGAAGAAGCGTGCGGAAGAGCTGCTCGACCTCGTTGGTCTTGGCGGATTTCACAACAAGTATCCATTCGAGCTCTCCGGAGGAATGCAGCAGCGCGCATCGATA
>ERZ778029.2895-NODE-2895-length-11230-cov-3.978971_pt1 | contig 11230 bp, 10 predicted proteins | sample MGYA00375759_ERZ778029 | MGnify/ENA primary metagenome ERZ778029 (study PRJEB29350, sample SAMN05389819) | bioreactor metagenome | isolation source: Ammonium sulfate bioreactor | place: South Africa: University of Cape Town | collected 2014-04-04 ...
CACGAGAGAAGAGAAACGAGAGGAAGAAAAAAGTCTGTATGACGTCTCAGACTCTTAAATCGATAATAAAATCCGTTCGTTTTTTCGTTTTCTTCATAATAATCGTTTGTTGTCCATATCAAAAAGTAAATATGCGTCAAGATAGTTCTAATATATTTGTCAGCACGATGCTTCAAAAAATCATTCGTCATGTTATGTTGTTTTTTCAATGACAAAGAAAGAAAGACTTGTTTTTTTTACTCCTGCAATTACTGCTGTCTCTCACCCACTCACCTTTTTGTATTCGCATCTTATCGACGAAAAAAAAAAGAGCATAGAATAACACGAATTAACAATCGCGGAAGACGTCAATCGCGAAGGATTTGTCCTGTCACAGTTAATTATGTTAAATAAAACAGAACTTTTCTTGCCTCTTGTTTGGAAATCAGATCCATTCGACTGAATTACACAGTTCCGCTAAAATCTGAGTTTTGTTTTTTAATAGAAAAAAAAAGAGAAAAAGAAACTTCTTTTTCTCTCCGATCACTGTTTATACAAACAGTCAATTTGTAATTGGAAAAGAATATCGAGAGCATATAAATTATAAATAAATTCTTTCTTTATTCAACGCATAACTTAACAACACAAAAAAAAAGGAATGTTGAAATAATAAACTATCGAGGAAATGACAATTGAATCTCAAGAACAATTCGATTGATTCGCTCATAAAACTGTAATGACATCTCGTCTGCTTATCAAACGATTTATGAGTTGAATTAGAAATTTAGCTAAGACGAAATTCTTTTAAGGTCAAGTACATGTTTGATACATTGAGTTATCTCAAATATGAATACACACACGCGCACGCGATACTTGAACAGATTAGTTGAATGTCAAGTTTGTTCGATTCACATTCTTTCATTTTGTCTTTTTTATTAGTCACGAAAGCAACATGTTTATCTTCATTTTTCTCTTTGGTTTCGTTCGAACTCAATGTCCTTTGAATATTCTTATCGAACCATGTTCATGTGCAAATGAAACGATTACATGCGAGAATATTCACGATTTATCATTCGATTTACGATCGATTTTTATTAAATTCAGTTTAATTAGTGCAAAACAAGACTTTCGAAATTTTCTTCTATCGAATACATCAATCGAATTTTTACCCAACAACGTCTTCGTCAATATAACCTTTGAAAATTTAATCTTTCGAAATAATTTCGCATTGACAAATATCGATTCAAATGCGTTTACTTCTTTCGAAAATCAAATCGAATCATTTCAAACCTTAAACACCAATCTATCCGATAGTCAACAATTGTTTTCTCTTATTCGACAATTTCGAAATCTTCGTTATCTTAGTTTACAAAATGATCGATTGACATTCATTCCTGATTATGCATTCAATCATACGAATCTGACACATATCTACTTCGGTCTTGAATATACAAATCAAAGTCAACCGATCGAACGTATTGGCGATTACGCATTTTATCATTTGCCAAATTTACATTTTCTACGAATATTTTCGCCGAATCTAACTCGAATAACAAAATACGCACTTGCACAACAAAAACGTTATTCAAATGACGAACTTCATTCGAATATGCTCGAATTATATATGGGTGGTCAAGGATTAAATTCAACGAGTTTCGAATTGACATCATTGAATCGTTTTCGAAATCGTTTTGTTTTTCTTCGATTTTATAATACAAATATAACCTATTTAGATGAGAATATATTTCAACCATTTCTCGAATCGAATCCGTCGTCAATAGTTGACATTGGTTCAACGAATCGATTATTTAATTGCTCATGTCAATCAGCATGGATTCAGAAAGATTATTTTTTCAATCGTCATCAAATGGAAAATCGAGTCTACGGATATCCATGTTGGATCTATGATTTCACTCGAGATTGTTGATCTCAAGACATTCTGCTATCTTCTATCGATTGATTTATCCTCGTTCGATAGTTATACAAACATCTGCCGGATGAGAACGATACCAATCCGACCTTTTTTCTCTCTCGTTTTTTCTTCTTTTTCTTCTTCTTTTTTTTTGTCTATGTATCTTGCATGCTGATTTGTCTTCGATAGATCAGAATAGAAACAACCTACCAATCTGTATTTAATCGTTATGTTTTGTTATTGACGCATAGTGTGAACAAGAATAGATTCGAAGATACTCGAGAATTATTTGCGTTGAGAACAACAAAATGAATAAATATAAAACATTGAGTTCAATTAAAAATCAATCAACAGGTAGTTTACCCAAAGAAGAAGTCAATGTTGTCCTACTCGGCAAACAAACTGTTGGCAAATCAGCATTAATTGTGAAATATTTAACCAAACGTTTTATTTGTGAATACGATCCTTTTCTCGGTTAGTAAATAAATAAATATCTCATCGAATTGAAATCACTAGATTACGTTTTATTTTTTTTTACATAGAAGATACTTATTGGAAACCTGACATCGTTGATCAACAAGAAGTGCTTGTCAAGGTTATGGATACATATGGCAAAGTAATTAATCTTCTATTGAGATGAACAAACTTGTTAATTATCTGTTTAGGATGATAAACGTTTGCCTTATTATTTAAAATGGGCTGATGCTGTTTTAATAACATATAGTATAACACAAACGGATAGTTTCGATATGGCACTCGCCTATCTCGATGCAATCACAAGTTATTCGAAAAGTTTAACAGTTTCAAGTAATGAGCTCGTACTCATGCTCCTAGGCAATAAACTCGATCTCGAACGAGTAAGGTAAGTAAATAAAAAGGAGTTTTACTACGTATTCTTTTGTTTTTCTTTTTTATTATAATTAAGAGTGATTCCAAAATGTGAAGGCGAAGCTATTGCAGCTAAATATAGTTGTGCTTTTTGTGAAACAACAGCAGCTGATGATTATGAATATGTTCAACAATTATTTCATCGAACTGTTCGAGAAGTTCGCAAAGAACGTGAACGTGTCGTAGCAACGAAAACAATCGATGAACAGCCATCGTCATCGTCATCATCAACATCATCGATTCATTTCACTCTTGCCAATGAACCTGATAGTATACCTCTTCCACCACCTATACCAGCCAATCTCAATCAAAAATCAAGTAAATTAGTTAAACTTGACTCACAATCATCGATAAGTTCATCATCAAATCCGAATTTATTACTTTCAACACAAAATAAATCAGGTTCACCAACATTAACAACAACAACAACATCAACAACAACAACAACAACAAACAGTAATAATAATACGTCTCAAGCAACAATAATTAAACGACCACCTTCGAAAACATCTGTGTTTGCTAAGATATTTAAATAAAAAATCGATCGAAAAAAAAAACAAAAAGAAAATCTCGTTTTCGCTACGTTCTGTTCTTAAACAGATGTAGAAAGCAATTGTCCTTGATAAGTTGCTCCGCTTTCGCTCACGTAACAATAATTGAGCATATCACCACTTAATTGAAGTTCGTAGGGAGATTTTTTCGTTGACGGATTGATGGTTTCATCGACAATGGAATTCGTCGGTGTGCTCAAAGCAACCGGTGGCGGCGGCGGTAGGAACTCCTGTTTCGGACTGGCACGTGGTGATACTACCAGTGGTTTCAGTGGTGGCGTTTGATTTAAACTGAGCCGATAATTGGTCGGTATCGACGTTGGTGAACGTTGGATTTGTCGGTAGGATGTTGCTGGTCGTATGACACGTTTGGTTTGTAGACTTATTGTTGGCATCGATGATGTTTCGGGTGTGACTGAGCCAAGAGACAGATTGGATGTCGAGAGAAAACTCGGCAATGGACTTGGCCGAGATGATTGAAGTGTTATGGTTGCTTCGATGATGTCGGCAGTGGCAGTGGCAGCGGCTTCTTCTTGTTCTTGTTGTTTGCGTCGCATACGTGCCAAGGATTGCCGACGAAGATAGGCGAGAAAATGGCCGTACTGAGGATGAGGTCGAGGATGAACAGACGAGGGTAGTAAGTTCGGTTGTTGATGAAGAGGTAAAGCAGCAAATGGATTGATGCGTGCCGATGTTGTTCGACGTGGACTGAGACTCGAATTGACAACATAGTACAAGCGATCGGCTGATGGGTAGATCGGACGATGAGCTACGACTGTTGAGGGTGTACGAGGAATGATTGTTGGATAGCTGAGCGAGGATTTCGGCATGTTAGCAGGTATCGAACGATTTGATGAGATGGGCCGTAGTTTGGCTTGTGACATGTCTCGGAACGGAAGTTTGAAACGAAATTCTGTTGGTATAGGCGATTGTATTGCCGTTTGCTTTGCTGATTTATTATTTGATGACATTGGAACGAATTTTTGTTTAAAATCAGAAAATGACGAGAGAGAAATGATCGGTAATACAGCACAGTAGTGTTTTGGTTGGCTTCGTTGAGATTGATTGAATAAATTATTTTGCTTTTTCGTTATTGAATTTTTTTTTCGTCGTGAAATCACTGTTTTAGTTGACAGAACTTGCAATGGTTCATCACTGATAGAAAATCGTACGCCGACTTCAGTCATTTTTCAATATTCTCGCAGTTTTTCTCTTTGTTTTTTTGTCAAGAAAAAAGAAAATGAATCGATGCATGCATGCATATACTCCAGAAAGTTCTTGCCGATTAGACAAATGAAAAATAATATTTGTTCATATTTGACAAATTTTCAAGTAGGCAACCATTATGACATGCCTTTTGTCAATAGACACGATGCATTCTTATTTGCATTTGATTTGATTTTTTAAGAAAAAAAGAGAGGAGAACTATTCAAGTGGTTTGCGTGTAAGTAAATGAAAATCTCAAGATAAAAGTAATATATTTTTTCATAATCATGTGAGAAAATAATGCATATGCGTCATTTCACGAAGAAAATTGATATGCTTGAATAAAAACTGCACGATGTCTCCGTAGTACGATCTCGTTCTGTCAGATAGATGTCATGTGTGCTGTTTATTGGAAGCTGATTAGTTAGATTTTGAAAATGTTTATTTATTTTTGTCGTCGAAGTCGAACGAAGAAGATCAGTTTATTTATCTTATCGAAAAGGTGAATATGATCGACCGAACGATTCTATTCGGTATCGGTCTTGTTCTGCTTGCCACATCGTACGATCTAACACGAACATATCTAACGTCAACAACATCGACAGAAAACGAATCGATGAATTCAAATTCTCAAAGTCATTCCGACGATATCTATGAACAACAAACGTCGACTATTCCGCCACCAAAAATCAAAAATCAAGCTCTACCAACAATTAAATTTCTCTATTGTACCAGCTGAGGGTAATTTTAATCGAACATTCTTTCTAACAATTGACCGTTTGTATTTTTTTTAGTTACCGAAATGTGTTCGAACAGTTTGCACAACTTGTTCGTACACATTTTCCTGAAATCGAAGTTGTAGGTGAAAATTACCCGCCACCTCCAACGAAAGCTTTCATTGCACGTATATTATCGATGTTTAAAATGGCGTTACTTATTTGTCTTCTTCTCAGTCAAAATCCATTTTCAATTTTGAATTTACCAACACCAGCAGTCTATCGATGGGCTTTAGAAAATAAAATGTACGCTTGTTTAATGATTTTCTTTCTTTCGAATTCAATCGAAACAAGTTTAATATCAACGGGTGCATTCGAAATTTCGATGAATGATGTGCCATTATGGTCGAAACTCGAAACAGGTCGTTTGCCAGCAGCTAATGAATTTGTTCAAATGTTACAAACGTTCACAGCTGGTTCAGAATTCAAGCCTACGAATAATCTACCAAATTTCTAGTCCATCGTTTAAAGGAAATGTTTACAAAATTTGAGTGTCGTAATTTTTTCATTTTAATTAACAGAATCAATAGGAAATTCATTATTTGCTTTTATGATGATGCAAGTTGAAAGTAATGAACTATTACAGACTTGGCATCGGATTTTCTTTTGACTTCTTATTTGAATTCTGTTTTCATTGAAAGTTAAAATTCGTTATTCGACTATTTGTATATGTTTTTTTCCGAAAAACAGTTCAAAATTGAAAATTATTTTCTTGTTGTTGTTGTTTATATCGTTTTTATATACGTACGTATCAACAAATGCATTCTGTTCTTTTCGTCTGTCATTAAATAAACAAAAAAATCTTTTCTATTAAAAACCGTTTTCATACATGTCGAATTTGAAACTTGAATTCAAATTCAAATATCTGACTGTGAATACAGAATCCCAAAGTGAGAGCGAAGGCGGACATGTGTACACGGTAGCAAATTTGAAAATGGAAAATTAAAAATTAACAGCTTCATTTTTCTTCTGAAACTTGAATTTGAAAACTTAAATTAGAGAAATACATATTTGAGTTTGAATCTGAATTCAAGTTTCACGTTCGACACTACTGGGAGATTCATGGTTAAAAATGTGATATTTTTATTGAAGCGCATTTTAAAAGATAGGGAAAAGGAAAGTAACTTTAAAAAGAAGAAAAAAATGAAGCGTTCGTACGTCTGCTGTTGACCAGAATATCCAATTGAAAGTTGAGTCAGTATTTCTCCTCTTGATTGGTGAACTCGTGACAGGATATTCTTGAGTGATTCATAAAGGGTTGACTATACTCAACTTAAACAAGAGAAATAACTTCTTTTACAAAACAATTTCGAGTTGATTCCTTATTAATTGCATTATAATGCAACTAAAAAGTTCGAACAAAATACGTGTATGGATGGAAAATTTAGAATGAATACGAGAATTCACCCTCAATATCCTCAAATGAATAAAATGTGCACATTTACGATCATTAAATACGACAAAAAAACCTTGATGATTTTTGATCTTCAATCTTTTTATTTATGCAAATAAAGTCTTTTCTTTATCAGGCAATAAAATTTATTATTTATAAAAGAAGATTAACATTAGATATAAAAAAGCAAGGTGATAACAACTATTTCGTGATTTTTCATGATTTAAGTTGATGAATTCGTATTGGACAGAAAATCATCAAGTTTGAACATTGAAAATTTCCAGTGATTTATTTGATATTAGTAGTTAGTTGTGACAATAGCAATCTTCGTGTTAGTATAAGCGTTATTTGAAAATAAAGTTTAACGGAGTTCTGAAGTTTTTGAATTTACTTTCCTTTCCTAGGGAATAGTTGTAATATAAATAGTGTCCTCATCATCATCATTTTTTGATTTTCTTCAATTCTAATCTCGGGATTTGTTGGGTAATAGATCTCAATTGATGAACAAACGACAATCTGTTTGAACTCAGTCTTTCCATATAAATAATAATCACAATCACCGCAAAAATTTAATAAACTCAATTGTGCACATTTTGAGCAACGTTCTTTCATATCACGTTTAATTGGGTTTAAATCTAATAGATCATTATAAGAAAACTCAGAATAACATAATACAGGTTGGCATGGTAAAGCGCACGGATCTTTTAAACGATTGAGCCAGATAGGGCACTGGAGAATCAATTCTATTTCCAAATGCCAATAAGCAATATTTGCCACTAAAATAGCTCGATTAAAAATTAACAACTAAAAAGTTTTTTAGCTTACTTTACTTGGATTCTTGTAATATTCTTGCTTTTCAGCGATTAAGTCGTCAGTCGTCGATTGTATTTTTATGCTTCGAATATTCTCGTCTTTTCTCTTTTCTTGGATTTTATATCTGACTGATAAAAACCATAAAACAATTCAGATCGTAAAAGGAGAAATCGCACGAAAGTGCTTTGTCTAGAGAGTAATAACTGATTTAAAGTCATGAATATCTGCGAATGCATCCAAACATGCAAAACAAAACGACTCAACGAATTCCTATTCAGTAAAAATCGATTTTTATTTCAAAACACCGGATTTAACAAAAAAAAAGAACGAATCAATTCAACTAATTTCATAATATTGATGCTCATCATCATGATTAATCGGTTTTTGTAGTAATTGTTCGTGCGAAAGTATCATTTCATCGTATCGAAATGTGCTTAACAAATGAATCGGTATACTTGGCAGATAGCACGTATCGAATTGTTTGTCATAATCATTTCGAATGAAATTTTCTTTATTTAATAAATCTGTTGAATGTTCCGAACTGCAACTACTGCTATTTGTCTTTTCTGAATCGAATCTATTCATTGTTTTGTAAATAAAATAATAGAAAATCAATATTAATAGACAATGTGTACAATTGAATAATGTAAATATCGATGCAAAGAATCGAGATTGATCGTACAGATAAAACAAAGCAAATATCCATGTTAAACCGAAGAGAATCGAGATTAACGAAAGATTTCGAAGAGAAAACCTGTAAATAGAATGAATCAATTCGAATTCGAATCTTTTTTTTTGATTGACTAACCGAATAGAATCTTTCGAATCGTTTCGATTTGCATTTCGACAGATTGAATAAATTGAAATAAGAAAAAAGACAAAATTTCCCTAAAACAATCAAATTGAAATTTTTGTTCGATCAAAAAATTCTTTACAATCATTAGAAGTATAAATGGAACTGCAAATGCCCAGAGAAAAGTATTTTCATATGCTAACCAACAGCTAAAACAAACGATCGATTTGTTTTTTGACAGAAATTGAGAAAAACAATGTTTGTTTACTATCGATGTGTTGAACTTATTGGCGAGAATTTAATCGAAAATAGAATGGTTACTAATGGAAATAGATACGAGTAGATCGAATAGGCAAGCAGACGAATTCGATCGAATCTAAAATCTTGTTTGATGACGATGACTAATTCGATTTCATCGGCGAACATCCATGAAAATGTTGTTAAAAGAAAATAATCGATTAGAATCGAAACAATTCGACAAAAAATCTACGAAATACAAACAAAATAACGTTTAAATTCGTGAAGAAATTTCGGTTTACTTGATTTTCATGTTGATTAATTCCGAAGAGAAAGAATAATTCGACGAAAATAAGACAGACTAACATGTTTAGATGAAGGATATTACGAAAGAGTAGACATTCATCGTGAATTGATGAACTATGAGAGAGAGAGACAAATGATTGGGTTTCGAGTGGAAATCAGTATGAATTTACCGTTGAATGATCAAGATGAAAACGGTTAATAAAAGACAAACTAATGAAACACAACATCCAATTTTTGGAATGAGAAAAAAGTTATTTGCATTTGAATTTTCTTTGATCTACAAAAATCGGAATAGATTCAACTGAAATGACCGATCGAACTCCGTTTCTTTTACTTTAGTAATTAGTCCGAAAATATGTGCAGTTGTTTGACAGACACAAATTGAATGTGTTAAATTCGTTAATTTCAATTGACACGCTTCAGTTTTCCATTGATGTTGATGAAGATACCCGCAAACTGAATTCGAATTCATCGGATACAAATGTCGAAAACTGATTTCAACTGAAATATTCTTCTCCGAACGAGTATTTAAATAAACGATTCGACTGGGAAATGACTCGCCGAAATTGAGAGTAGAAAATTGAATTGGAAACTGATTCGTTTGAAGAGAAATCGATATCGATTGATCGCTATTTTCGAATTGATTGTCGAAGAATTTGATGAAGAAATCCAGATTTTTACTAACGAAAGTAAATGAATCGGTTTGATTGTTTAATTGACTCGTAAATCGTTCGAATTGCTGAACGAATTTGTTGTTAAATGTTGTCATTTGTTTTTCGATTAGAAATAAAATTTTCTAATAAGAAGAAATTGAAGATTTTAAGAAAAAAAGAAATGAATGATTTCGTTTTTCTCGAACTTTAGCAAAATCGATTGAAGGCATTTCATTTAAATATCGATCAATCGACCGATTTGACATTTGTAAACAACGATTATTCAAATCTTGATCAATCAAAATTTCATTTTCAGATTTAGTTTCCTTAAAAAAGAAGAAAAAAACCAACAATTCATAAACACAAGCCGTGTTTCTCCTTACATCGATGTATAAACTATAGAACATCATGGGATTGTAAAAAGGACATTGACAGATGACTTGTGTTGCGTTCAAACAGATAATTTGACACGCGAAGAACGTATTCAATTGACTAGATCAAAGAAAATCGTCGATAGAAAAACAAAGAAGAAATCGTTCGTCGAGAGATTTTACTTAAGATTAGCCGAATGATAGGCTCGACATTGGTATCGATTGCTGACGATTTCAGGACGAAATGTGATCGTTATGTTGCCCGTTTGAAGACTTTCGAAATCGTTCTTTTGTTCGAGCAAATAGAACGATAATTTACTTGAATTGATCGGCCGTGTTTCGATGAATATCAACGGTAATGACTGGCGGAAATTATCGGCCATGATTTTCGTTCGATGAAAGTCGATTTCATAGGAAGAAAATCTCAGTTGATTGACTTCTTTCGTTGGTAAAATGATTTTCAAAAGAAGATTTTCGAAATCAATTGCAATCGATGATAAATTGACTGAACATGATGAGAATTTCGTTTGTTGAAATGAATCTATTAAGCAATTCAATGGTTGCTCATCATTCTCGTTCGGCAATGTCTATGAAGAAATGAATCTATCTTTAATCGAATCAATCCGATGATTACATACAAGTAGACAAGAACTATCCTTTGGCAATAATCGATTGATTAACCAGAGATTTGTACAAACGAAGATATGCGGAATTGCGAAATGATTTGTCGATAACTAATCAAGAACAATTGAGAGATAAGACAAAGAAAAATAGTTGTGGGGGGAAAAAGAAAAACTACTTGATTAAACTCGCATTGACAATTGGTATAATCGCTTTTCGACCATTGTTGATTCGATTGACATAAGCGTTTGATTTGGCCATTGCATGGTAATGGACATGAACGAGTTTGAATTTGATTGATCGGTGTTTTTGTCCAGATCGATTCGTGTGGACATGTTCGTTCGATGAAACCGATCAATTGATTGTTGACTAGATGAGAATTTGTGTTTCGAGAGAGACAAAACAAAACAAAAAACGAAATCTACCGTAGTTACAAATTGACGACGGACAACGACATGAAAACTCGTCGTGAAGCCTTTTTATACAATCGATATCTTTTGCTTGTGAACAATTGTAAATTAATTTCGAACAAATTTCTTCTAAAAACATAAGAGTTTATTTCCGAGTTCGTTGACTCAAAAACACTTCTACCTTGATTTATACACCGATAATGAACTTCGAAATGTTTGGAAATCTGTTCTCCACATGGATCTGTAAATATTTGATTGCTAATTAATAATTGACAAGTCGACTTCCCTTGACAACTGAAACAAAGCAAAAAAAAGAGAACA
>ERZ778029.2896-NODE-2896-length-11223-cov-3.370792_pt1 | contig 11223 bp, 8 predicted proteins | sample MGYA00375759_ERZ778029 | MGnify/ENA primary metagenome ERZ778029 (study PRJEB29350, sample SAMN05389819) | bioreactor metagenome | isolation source: Ammonium sulfate bioreactor | place: South Africa: University of Cape Town | collected 2014-04-04 ...
AAAACTAACAAAAACAACAATAATGATGATAACGATGAGAGTAAACCGCCATTAGGTTATATATCATACAGAGATTGGAAAAAGAAATATGAACATTTAATTCCTGTAAATCCTCTTCTTTTTAATATTTATACGAGAAGACCGAACGGATCACTTCAAAAATACGGTCAATCACTTTATGCTGCATCACATCATCATCGACCATCTCATTTCGACAATGATGACGATGATGACGATGATGACGACGATCCTGTATCTACTTCAACAACAACAACATCAGACTTCGATACAGTTACACTTGATATTCCTCGAAAAACATTAATATCATCAAAACAAGATTACAATCGACTACAATCCCAATTGCCTACGAGTACAAATTTTCCACGAGCATTATCGCCGATTCGTCCAAGTAGATAATTTTTCTTCTTCTACACATTATTAAATTTCTTTATTTTCTTTTTTAATAGCAAACGAATCATCCGATGAAGAATCAAATTCTTTTGATTCTCCTATGTCTTTCTTATCTAAAAAACAAGAAGATTTGCCTACGTCAACATCAATAAAACCTTCCATAAATCCTCCAAGAATAATGACACCATCATTGAATGCATCGTTACCTAAAGAGATAGGTAATTACTTGACATCGGCATTTATTATCATATCTTCTAATTGTATCTTGTTTACCATCAAAATCAAAATGAGCATCCCTCAAAGATCGTATTTCTGTGATTAATTTGTCTCGAAGTATTTTCATGTAGATCATGTTTCTTAAATACCGATAATTCATTGGCTTATGCATAATACGATCTTCCAGATGACTTCATTTGAATAAAACAAAAACATTCTGTCATTTCTCATTATTTACAATTTAATCTTTTTTTTTTATTTAGATACCATATCAATAAAGTCTGCAAGAAGTACAGCGAATATTCCGTCTGCACCTTCGGTACATTCATCAATTGGAGCACCTGCATTATCTTCGACATCCACTCCTCAATATGAGAAACCTGCTAGTGTCGTTACGAGTACTTCTGTTCCGATTGCACCACCATTACCGGATTATTTGAAACCTGCACAACAGACGTCAACTAGTGCATCCGCTCTCCCGCCTTTGGCATCCACCAAAACTGAAATAACAGGATCCAAGGGAGTTACTTTCGGTGGTGCATCAAACAATTTGACAGCAAACGACGATGTATCGAGTAGTAGTGACACTGACGACGAAGAAAAACAAAAACGTCGAAGACGTCGAAAACGGTAATCATTATTTAAATATTAATAATCTATTTATAGGTTTGATGCATTTAGACAAGCTGCTGGCAAAAATTCTAATGGTTCGTCATCTGAAGATGACTGAAAAATCATCTCTGCTTTCTCATCTTTTTCCTTTTATTCTCTTCTCTTCTCTTTGATTTGGCTATGAGTATTTTTTTCTTTCTTTTTCAAGTAAATCTGACATTTATTAAATACGTCTCAATAACTATGTCCTATTCTTTCGGAAATGCTTAAAGATAATTATAGAAATCTCGTCGAGCTACATAAAGTCGTGTTCATTGATAAGCCATCTGAATTGTATTACCATAAGTATTTGCGTATCTACGATTTGAGAGCTTCTACTGTTTAACTTCTCTTAAATTTAAAAATAGAAATCCTCAAGCAACTAGGTAGCATACAAAGATTATGTTTTAAGAATATTTTCGTGATAAGAAATTTTTCTTTTTCTTTATCAATAAAACTAAAAATAGTCTATTCGCCATAGAGACAAAAATCAAACCCATGATAATTTAAAATGTTGTCGTTGCTTCTCATCATCTTCAACATTGAAATTCGATATATTTACATAGTCTGCCTTAATAATTATTCATGATTTCAGGGTAAAGAAAGAGAAAAACTAAATTATATAAATCAACAGATTTCCAAGTTCATAGACATTTCCTATCTATCAAGTGGAGTAAGCTTTCTTTTCTTTACAAAACTAGAAGTTTTTTTTTTGTTGTTTGTTTTCACACAATAACAGATAAGAAAATAGACGAGATGAGAAAAAAGATTATTATTTGCTTTCAAAATAACATTCTGTAAGTTAGTGCGACTGATAATGGCTTGAAAACACGAAAGGTCTTCTAGATTTCAGGGCAGAAAGTAAAATCAACAAGAATGAGTTTTTTTCTTTTAACAGAAAAGAAACGTCAATAAAATATGATGAATCAACATTGTTCCGTTGCCATTTCTTTCGCACTTCTATCATCTATAACGCATTAAAGAGTTAATTATGTTTTAATAATGATGATTTTATCTTAAATATTAAAACACACACAACCAATAGTATTTCTTTCTTTTTTTTTATATTGAAAACAAGGTGAAAAGATGAAATCTTCTTAGATATGATCGGTTTTGTCTTATTTAGAACAAATCCTGAATGTCGTTCGTTAATATCATCGGTAGATAAAAAATGATTTTTTTGCGCTAGAAGGAAAAGTAATTCATCACGGAATGAAGTAGATTATGGATTTATTTTTTTCTTTCATTATATTTTGCCTAATAAAAGGCATCAAACAACTTTTTTTTTCTCGATAATAAATTTTTGTATTGATATGAAAAAAAAAATTCATTCCATAGAACTCATCGAAACATACTTCGTCGCCTACATATAAGTTGTCATATCAAAAAAAAAGAATTTTCTTCTTTGTATATAAGAAAAATAGCTTTCTTTATATTTTCCACTCTATTTTTCTTTTCTTTGTATATATATATGGCACCAAAATAATAAAGTAATACGCTTTCTGACATAGTACTCGATTTTTTTTACGACCCTACTTCAACAGATGTTCCTTAGTGAATACCGATATATCTGATTTGGCATTATTTTGACATGTGCGTTCAATTTATCTTCATCAGATTGAATTTTTAACATAAAGTAATGCGATTCTACTCCTTACCGGTAAGACACTCGTGATATATAACTAATTGAACTTGAATTTTGAAGTAATTTAACATTTACTTCTTTAGCAAAAATTTCTTTTTCTGAGTTAATTAAAAATAATATTATTTGTCTAGAGAAAACATTATGTTCATTTGAATTTCTCTTATTTACTCTCGAGATAGTTCCATTCACTATAGCAATTTCATTTTATTTAAATTCAATTCTCATGAGTAAGAAGAAAATAGACTTGTATTTTGAGTATGATGATATGTGCATGTGAATTGCCTTCATTATAGAAACATTTTTTCTTTCTCAATTATCCGAGATTCATGAGAAGCTTTGTGTTTTCGATTAAAATTAAATTAATAGGCTATCGAGAAAATCTATGTGTCTAAATATGTAATATTTCTAGCATGATTTAGCTGAATTCGCCAAAAGTCAGGCCGATACTCTATTTTAGTTGAGAAGAATTGTATATACCATATGCTCAGGTAAAATTTCTTAGAATACGAGCGAGTAAATCGAGCATTCAATTGACGTATTCGAGAAAAAAAACTTATCTTAAAAGAATTTTAAAAAATGAGAAACAGTCGAGTGATGAATAATAAAAGACACCTCGCTAAGTAATTGATTTTGCACCCGTGTTTATATATATTCTTTTGTTATACAGAAAAAAACAAGAAAATTAATCTATTCTTGTTATCATTGCCTTATTAACTCTTTTGATTAAAAGTTCTTTGAAATATTCTCTTATAAATTAATTATTTATTTCAACTTCCCTCTTGTCTTCCTACAGATTATCAATGGTTCTCATTAATGATTACGTTGATAAATGAGTTATTTATAAATAAATAGTATCTGCTGTTGCATATGCAGGTATACGTTTCTAACCATTGATAATGTTAGTCATTAACACTAGAAGGAGTCAATTTCTCTTTTTCTTTTGCTTCTTTGTTCTGTCGACAAATGATTAATGCAAAACGTAGGAGAGTGCAAATAGTTCATGCTGTGTTTTTCTTTTAAGTTTTTATCTGAATTCACAAGAATCATTTGTTTTCAAATTATAACTATCAATAGAAAGGAACTCCATGTCTATGTCATGCCATATCAATTCTACCATTTATTGTTCACAATTAACAGTTTATTATTGTCGTTGTTTTTCTCCTTTTTCTATTTCCCTTTCTCTTCTTCTCGTTTTCTGTCAGACGATTCTCATCGTTTGTCATTGTTAATCAGATTTTTTTTGTCTGATAACAAACAACGTCTCAACAATTGACTTTTGTTTTTCATTCACTAGATAACAATCATTAACCAATCGGTTTTTAATTGATTAGTTTTAGACAACATCTTATTTCTTTCTTTTTTTTTTCTTAACAATAAATGTCTACAACAACAACAATAGCATCGCAGATATATGATAACAATCGTAAGTTTACCGGAAATTGAAAAATTCATTCGAAAATTCTCTCTCGAATTTAGAAATAGCAACGAGTGTGTCTTCATATTCGAGCAATATTTGTGAAAATCAAACTCAATCTTCATTCGACGAGATTGAAGACCGTATAAATGTCGTTGTTCCATATTTAGTTGTTCTCGGTACAGATTTACAAAAACAAAAATAAATCCTATTCATTTCTTTGACTAGGCATCGTTGGCAATGGTTTGTCTGTGTTAACATTTTCCCAACGAAAACTACGGACACTTTCGTGCGGTTGTTATCTATTAATTCTCGGCATATGCGATACATTGGGTCTGCTGATTATGTCACGTCCATATTTTTTCAAACAATTCAATTTAGTTCATCATCTTAATTCGAGTTTTCTTTGTGGTTTACATTTATTTTTGACGAAAATTTGCGATGAATTAACACCGTGGTTACTCGTGCTTGTTGCTTGCAATCGTTTAGTTCTTTCGCGTTATCCACGTAGTGATCAATACTTTCAAAGTTGGCGAGCAGCTCTATGGAGTACACTCGGACTTCTCATTATCATCATTCTAATTAATCTTCATTTATTATTCGGTATTGGCGTGGGATTATCACCTCTTCAGCCGTGTGTCTGGGTCTGTGGACCTTTGACAAATTCTCCGTATTATTTATTTTTCTATCAAAATGTTAGTCCAGTCATAGATTTGTTTTTAAGTTTGATTATTCCGTTTTGTTTGGTTTTTATTGCAAATATATTTATTGTTGCCAATGTTCGCCGTGTTAAAAAACAAGTGATTCGTACTCGTCGACGTCGACGAGCGAGTCGAAATGCGCGTCTAAATATCGTTCTTCTCGCTGATCTAATCACGTTTCTTATTGTTAGTTTGCCAGTTCTATCCGTTGAATGTATTTATCGTTTTACACGACGATTAGAATCGAATCCGGTTCTCGATGAATATATTTCCATAGCTTGGATAATTGCAAACAAACTTTTCTATTTAAATTATTCATTATCGTTTTATTTTTACGTTCTATCGTCATCATACTTTCGTCATCATTTTCTTCTTGCAATACGTTGTAAGAAATTACATAATCTTTTATTTAAAACACGAACGAGCTATCAAACAGATTTCATATCGAAGTATCGAACAAATCGACTGTCGTCGGATACGAAATTATTCATGAATAAAAATGGTGAATTCAATTCATTCTACGGTCAACAGAGCAAATTTGAGCTTAGTCAAGATGCTTCTCGATTAAGTAATGGAAATAATGAGATTATACCATTACATCAATGTCCAAATGGATTAACAACATTGAGTGAAAATAGAGAATGTGTTTAAATCTTTTCGCGCCATTGTAATATTGTCATTTTTATGTAAAATATATTTTCTTATTCGAATGTGAAATGATGAAGTGTTTGTAAAAGTTTATCGAAAGAACTAGTTTAGTATTTTATGACTTCCGACATTTTGTTCTTATGGCTTCAGAATTTGCATATGTTAAACGAGTTTTTCCCTCGAAATTTCATAGAAAAAAACATGCTTTTAGACGACATTATCGTGCAAAAAGAATTCTTATTTTTATGTCACTTGTTAAGTCAAGTTGTGCTTTGAAGCATGAGCTCTAAGAACTTTTCGCATAAGTGAGATCAAAACAATTCATTAGTAGATGTTAACTTTTCACATGATATATAATAACAAATTGAAGAGTTGTTAGCTTGCTCTAAGCAGAATTCTATTCTTAAATTCCATAGACAAAATTTTGATGTCCTTCTATTAATAAAAATCTTATCAAACAAATTTTAAATACCATCATTTCATCAGATTTAATGGCTTTTAGCTATTAATGTGATTGTGTTGTTTTGAAAAATATTTGCAAAAATGATCGTAATAACAAATCTTATTTTTCAATCAAACTTGATTTATAGCTAATGTGTGAATATGTACATTGATAAACAGAAATGCATTCGATATAATGTTTAGTTTGATTCTTATCGAAGGACATTTATACAAGGTGATATAATGATTCTATCTATTTTGATCGAAGGAGAAAATGACAAAAACTTCGAAACATAAATTAATTTGAAATACAGTGACAATATTGACAGTTGAAGAGAAAATACTAAACTTCGATAATCCGACTTATTGTCATCGGAAATTTAAATTCTCATGTCATTCCGTCTTTTTAACATTTAACTGACAACTAAAGTAGCAGAAATCATTTGTTTTTAATCAACAAATTCTATTCAAATGCATTTTATTTTGTAAGTTTTTTATTTATTCGTAATTTTACATTTGAATTTGTTCATTTAGTCAAAACTTCTATATTCGTACATTGTTATGTGCTGGTATTCTTTTTGTTGTTGCATTTGTCATAATTATTTCTCTAATTCCAATATATCTTCCTTTTAACAATATCAATGATAGCGCAGGCAATGCTTCTAGTGAAACAACATTCTCTACTTCCTTTTCTACTTACTAAGAGTATTTAATTTTTTATTCGTAGTATTATCATCTGGTCTATTATTGAAATTTAGTACTGATATTAATGATGAGCTTGCAACTGTTCTTGATCGATCGACAATTACGAATACTGATGAGATTACCAAACAAGTAATACGAAATTTCGTTGTAGACTGTAGTACATTCATTAATATTTTAGCTTCAATCAGTATTTCGTTTACGTCGAAAATCTTTAATTATTACTTCTGTTAATTTCGATCAAAGTCAAACACGAGCTACTCAACTTGATTGTGCTCAATTCAATAGTAGCAACTCAAAACTCACTATGAACGCATCCATCAATTATGACCGTTGCGGTTCTATTAATACTTGTAAAGTAAATCTTTTCAATAATGTCATTCAATCGATTCGCACGTATCAAACAAATCAATTTGACCTTCGATTACGTTTCAATAATGATATAGAAATAATCACTCAATCTGTTCTATGTTCGTTCAGTATCCTATCGGCAACTTCGGATTCGAATGCCGAAAGATGTTCGAATAGCAAAAAGTACGACCTGTTCGAAACGAGCATCGAAGAATTACAGAATGGTCTTGAAAAAAATCATTTTACATCTGTAGATCTTGTCAAAACATACATTGCTCGTATTGAAGAAGTTAATTTTAAAGGTCCGAAATTACGAGCAGTATTAGAAATCTCACCAACAGCATTGCAAGCAGCGAATGAATCTGATATCTTACGACAGAAAGGCATAGTTCGTTCTCGTCTTCATGGTATTCCGATTTTATTGAAAGATAACATAGCAACACGTCATGAAGACGGTATGAATACAACTGCTGGGTCTTATGCGCTCGTCGGTAGCATTCCTCCAAGTGATGCAACGGTAGTCAAGAAATTGCGCGAAGCAGGTGCGATTATTCTTGGCAAAACGACACTCAGTGAGTGGGCAAATTTTCGTAGCGAGAGCATGACTAATGGTTGGACAGGACGTAATGGACAAGCGACAAGTGCATTCTATCCTCAAGGAGATGCTTGTGGATCATCAACTGGCAGTGGTATAGCGATGTCGATTGGACTTGCTGCTGGTACATTAGGCACTGAAACCGATGGAAGTATCATATGTCCAAGTGATCGAAACAATGTCGTTGGAATTAAACCAACAGTGGGTCTTACTTCTCGAAATCTTGTTATTCCAATATCACACAATCAAGATACTGTCGGTCCAATGTGTCGATCAGTTGCCGATGCTGCTGCTATCCTATCGATTATTGCAGGTCGTGACACTGCAGATAATTATACATTTTTGCAATCTGCGATTGTTCCTGATTATACACAACATTTAAAGAAAGATGGTCTCAATGGAGCACGTATTGGTGTTATGCGAAGCTTTTTTCTGGATCCTGAGTTTAGCGAATATCCAGAATATATTGCTGCAGAATTCAATAAAACAGTTGAAGAAATTTTTAAACCTCTTGGCGCAGAGATAATCGATTCTGCTGATCTAGATACTGTAAAACAAAATGTGTTTCTCCTGGCACAAAATACTACCAACTTATCAGATCCATCCTATATTACAGCTTTAAATCTAACTAAAAGCCTTGGTGGAAATCTAGGAATTGATGCTACTCTCAAAAAATACAATCTCGATGCTCTTATTACACTATCTGTAGCATATGCTACGTCACCAGCTGCTATTGCTGGTTATCCAATGATTACAGTTCCACTAGGATTTTTACCTAATACAACCGAAGTGACTACGACCAATGAAACTTTTCCATTCGAATTACCAATATGGCCAGCACCTAATTTTCCATTTGGTATTTCTTTCATTGGAACTGCTTATAGTGAAGCGAAATTGATTGAACTAGCTTATAGTTATGAGCAAGCAACATTAAATCGAAAAAAAAGCAAACCATTCAATGAAGCTATACCGAAAACACAACTATCTGATGTTGTTTGTCAGACATAAACTAAAACCAAGTTAAAAACTACTTCTTTTTCTTTTCTTTTTCTTCTATTTTACTATAGATAAAACGAATATGATAGAGTGTACCTTATTTTATCAACTATAGATAAACGATCATTTGAATATTTTTCTTTTCGTATTGTGCACATTACTAACAAACAGAAATGATTTTAAAAACTCTTGTTCTCTTTCTGTTCTTCATCGAACAATCCTATCAAGTTAATAATGGGCTAGGCTTAAAACCTCAAATGGGTACAAAAAGTTCATTTGTTTTTATATAAATTATTGATTCTATTTTGTCGAAAAAAACACACTAGGTTGGAATAGTTGGAATCATTTTGCATGTCATATCCATGAAGATTTAATTAAACAAACTGCTGATATCATTGTTTCATCGGGCTTGGCTGCTGTTGGTTACGAATATAGTTAGTTCATTCATTTCTACTGGTTGTTTAGAATTATTTTTCTATTAAAGTTAACTTGGATGATTGTTGGCAAGTGAGCCGAGATGCCAATGGCACGATTCAAGCTGATCCTCAAGCTTTCCCAAGTGGTATTCCTGCTCTAGCTGATTATATGCATTCGAAAAATCTTAAATTCGGTCTCTACTCAGGTAAATCATTGATGTTAAATTATTCTATGAATCATCAATAACATCATTTTGTTAGATGCTGGATTTAAAACATGTGCTGGTCGTCCAGCTTCGTTACATTATGAAACCAAGGATGCTAATACATATGCAGCATGGAAAGTTGATTATTTGAAATATGATAATTGTAATACCGATGGTACTGTGCCTGAAATACGATTTCCACCTATGGGCGATGCATTGAATGCTAGTGGACGACCTATTTTCTATTCATTGTGCGGTAAGTTTTGAAGAAAAAAACAAGAAAGGAAAAAACAAATTTTAATTTTAATAGAACAAGGTACAGATTTAGTTTCTCTTTGGGCTGGAAAAGTAGGAAATAGTTGGCGTACTACACATGATATTCGAGATGAATGGCAATCTATGATTAATAACATCGATTATGTAATCAGATAATTGATTCATTCATTCATCAAATATTCTTATTGTTTTAGAATAACGAATGGGCAGATCTTGCTGGTCCCGGTGGTTGGAATGATCCAGATAGTACGTCTTTCGTCAAAAATGTTTAGAAGATTCTCATTATGAAATCTCGTTGTAGTGTTGGAAGTAGGTAATGGTGGTATGACAGATGCAGAATATTATACACATTTCTCGTTATGGGCCATTAGTAAAGCACCATTGTTAATTGGTTGTGATGTCAGTAAGATGAGTAATACGACATTGGCTATTCTTTCGAATCCTGAAGTCATTGCTGTTAATCAAGATAAACTTGGTATTCAAGGAAGAAAAGTTGCTTTTGCATCATCAAAAATATCTGCTAAATCACAAAATGTTGCGATGACAAATTGTTCTTCATCCAGCATTGATCCAAAACGTTATCAATGGACATTCAATGCTCAAGATGGATCATTTCGATCAGCATTCGATGGTCGATGTTTATCAGTAGATAATTGTCGAAAAATGGAAAGAGCATTGGTATTACTCAATGATTGTCAAATCAACGATCCACAATCGACATGTCAAGGAAAAAATCAACAATGGACTTTAAATTTAACAAATCGCACAATTACAACTCAATTAGATGGAAAATGGTATTTGATCTATTTTCTCACACTCATATATATCTCTTTTTCATTAAATCAAATGATTTAGTTTAGAATTATATAATACCTATGGACCCGATCTTGATGTCTTAACATGTAGTGGACAAATTGGTCAATCATTCCATTGGTATTCTGAAGATGGAACAATTCGTGCAAAACAAGACGGTCCATGCTTAGCTGTTCGTCAAGAATTAGAGGTTTGGGCTGGTCCACTATCGGATGGTTCACAAGCCGTTGTATTATTAAATAGAGCTGATAATGGTAGTGAACCAATCACTGTTCAATGGGGTGACATAGGTTTTCCTGTAGGTCAATCAGCAGTGGTTCGAAATCTTTGGACTCGTCAAGATTTAGGAACATTTACTGGCAAATATACATCTCCAAATATTGATTCTCATTCAGTAATGATGTTAAAAATTACGCCAAGCAAATAGAACTATCGATTTCGTCTTGTAATTCTTTCATTTGAAATAAATAAATCAGATTTGATTAGAAATTGATGATATTAAGCACATTTTACTGTCATACGGATAATTTCTCATCACTATATTTTTCTTTATAAAAATCTTCCTTTTCTTCGACACATTTTATACCAGAAAAATGATTGCTTGGAGAATATTGTTCGCTACTACATTCATATGTGCTTCATATCAACTTAACAATGGTCTTGGTCGAACTCCTCAAATGGGTATAAATCTATCTTGCTAATCATCATCATCATCATAGCCATTCTTTGATATTCGACAGG
>ERZ778029.2899-NODE-2899-length-11204-cov-3.979909_pt1 | contig 11204 bp, 8 predicted proteins | sample MGYA00375759_ERZ778029 | MGnify/ENA primary metagenome ERZ778029 (study PRJEB29350, sample SAMN05389819) | bioreactor metagenome | isolation source: Ammonium sulfate bioreactor | place: South Africa: University of Cape Town | collected 2014-04-04 ...
CAACGTCCGCGTCGGTGAGGGGGGCGAGCTCGTTGGCCGCCTGGCGCACCGCGGTCTTGAGGCCCGAAAAGGAGAAATCCAGGCGCGACTCGCCTTTCAGGGGCCGTGGGAAGACGAAGCGGCCGGGATTTCCGTCCGCTGCCGCGCGCTCCACTGCGGGACCGCCGGGATAGGGAAGGCCGAGCAGCTTCGCCGTCTTGTCGAATGCTTCGCCCAGCGCATCGTCGATGGTCGTGCCCCAGCGTTCGTAACGACCGACGCCGCGCACCAGCACGATCTGCGTGTGACCGCCGGACACGAGCAGGAGCAGGTATGGAAAGGACAAGCCCTCGGTAAGGCGGGGCGTGAGGGCATGGGCCTCCAGATGATTGATCGCAAGGAACGGTTTGCCGCAAGCATAGGCGAGGGCCTTGCCGGTCATCGTGCCGACGATGAGGCCGCCGATCAGGCCCGGCCCCGCCGTCGCGGAAATGCAGTCCATATCGGAAAGGGCCAAACCCGATTCATGCAGCGCCGCGGCAATGACCCGGTCGAGCGCTTCGAGATGCGCGCGCGCGGCGATCTCCGGAACCACGCCGCCGAATGCGGCGTGCTCGGCGATCTGGCTGAGCACCACATCGGCGAGGATGCGTCCGCGGCCCGTCGAATCGCGCTCGACCACGGCGGCGGCGGTCTCGTCACAACTCGTCTCGATGCCAAGCACGCGCATGCGTCTGTCTCGCGTCGTTGCCCTTGGCGGCGAAGGCCGCTACTTAGGCAAATACCGGCAGGGGCGTTGCCGGCGCCCATCGGGTACCACGCCCGCGGCCTGAATCAAACCGTCATCGGCGGAGGAGGCGGAGCCTTGTCAAAAGAGCCCATCCTGAGGATCGGCACACGCGGCAGCGCACTTGCGCTCGCGCAGGCGCAGGAGGTGCGGGCGGGGCTCGCCTCGGCGCACGGGCTCGATGCCGAGTCTATCGAGGTCGTCGCCATTTCGACCAGCGGCGACCGTATCCAGGACCGTTCGCTGGCCGAAGTCGGCGGCAAGGGTCTCTTCACAAGGGAAATCGAGGAACAGCTCCTCGACGGGCGCATCGACATCGCCGTGCACTCCTCGAAGGACATGCCGACGATCCTGCCGGCGGGCCTGCACCTTTCGGCCTTCCTGCTTCGCGAGGATCCGCGCGACGTCTTCATCGGACGGGCGGCTACCCGAATCGAAGATCTTTCGCCCGGTGCTGTGGTCGGCACTTCGTCGCTCAGGAGGAGGGCGCTTCTCCTGCGCGCGCGCCCGGACCTGAAGGTCGTCGAATTTCGCGGGAACGTGCAGACGCGGCTGCGCAAGCTCGATGAAGGCGTGGCGGAGGCGACGCTGCTTGCCGCCGCCGGGCTCAATCGCCTCGGCCTGATGCGGCGGGAATGGACACCGCTCGATCCCGGGTCTTTCCCGCCTGCGCCGGCGCAGGGCGCGATCGGTGTAGAAAGCCGCATGGGGGATGCACGGATCGCTTCCCTTCTCGCACGGGTCAACCATCACGAGACGGAGCGGGCGATCGCCTGCGAGCGTGCCTTCCTTGCGGGGCTCGCCGGTTCATGCCGGACTCCGATCGCCGGCTATGCGACGATCCATGGCGAGACGCTCTCCTTCCACGGGCTGATCGTCACACCCGACGGGCGGTCGGCGCACGCGGTCCAGGGAAAAGGAGTTCCAGCTGAAGCCGAAGCGGTCGGCCGCGACGCCGCCGAACGGGTGCGCGCCGCGGCCGGGCCGGAGTTCTTCCGGAGCTGGGGCTGAATTGCCGGCGCGCGTCCTCGTGACGAGACCGGAGCCGGGCTGCTCGGCTACGGCGGCGCGGCTCGCCGGGCTTGGCTTCGAGCCGGTCGTCTTACCGCTCACCCGGGTCGTGCCGACCGGGATCCTGCTGCCCGACGGGCCGTTCGACGCGGTGATGGCGACGAGCGCCAATGCGATCCGCATGGCGGACGGATCGGGCAGAGACCGGCTTGTCGACCTGCCGCTCTTCGCCGTCGGAGCGGCAGCGGCGGCGGCGGCCCGCCAGGCCGGCTTCTCCCATGTCATCCAGGGGCCGGGCAGTGCGGATGCGCTTGCGGGCGAGATCGCCGCTTCGATCGGGCGACCTGCGCGGCTTCTTTACCTTGCCGGAAAGACCCGGCTCAGCGTTGCGGAAGCAATGCTCGAGACCGAGGGAATAGCGGTGACGGTCGCAGAAACATATCGAACGGTACGGATAAAACTCGCTCCCGGAGGACTGCGCGCCCAACTCGGCGGACGCAGGCTCGACGCCGTCCTGCTCTATTCGCGGCTTGCGGCCCAGGCCATTTCCGAAGCCTTGCTCGACCCAGCGGCAGCCGAGCTTGCGAAAGGGGCTGCCTTCTTGTGCATCTCGGCGGGCGTGGCCGGCGCGTTATCTCCGGTACTGCGTGCCGATGTTCGCGTGGCAACCGAACCGAACGAAGAAGCATTGTTCAGCCTGATATGAGCGACATGCGATCCGACACGATCACGCCCGGGGCGGCATCAGCTTCACCTGAACGATTAATCTGGTAGTTTGCGATCGCACCGCGATCCCATTCCTGAAACGGAGACCCAATGGCCAATCCGCCGAGGAACCGTCATTCCAAGCCCCGCCGCGATCCGGTCACGATCGACCTGCCGCCGTCGGAGGTGAAGCGCATGGAAGAGGAGCGGAAGGAAGAGGCCGCGGCAACGGAAGGCCAATCTCTTGGCGCAGCCACTGTAGAGCCGCAGGCAGGCGCGGCGGCGCCCGAAAGCGGGGCGGCGGCGGAATCGGAGCCGGAAACCGCTGAGGAAAGCCGCAATCAGGGTGACGGGACCGTACCGCCCGGGCGGTCCGAATATGATACCGGGGCTTCGGACGGGAGGACACGAAGCGGCAGCGGCCGCGTCTGGGCTGGCGCGATCGGCGGCGGCATCGTCGGAGCGGCGGTCGCGGTCGGCGCTGCGGCCGCGCTTCAGTGGTATGGCTATCTGCCTGTGCCGCAGGACAACGTGGCGGTGCTGAGGCAGGAAGTGGAGGCGCTCAGGGCCAATCCGGCGCAACTTAACCGGCAAGACCGCGCTGCGATCGATCAGGCCCGCCAGGCGGCCGCGTCAGCGCAGGGCCAGGTAAAGGATGCCCATGACGCGATCGGGCAGTTGAAGGAGCAGATTGCCTCGCTGGAAAAGACTGTGAGCGCCATTCGCGAGCCCGCCGGTCAGACCGGCGCCGGAGACTTGCAGGCCCTGCAAAAGAGGGTCGGCGACGTCGAGCAGAAGATTGCTGCGCTTGCGCAGAACCCCGCGCCCGCGCCCGCCACACAGCAGTCCTTACAGCAGCTTTCAAGCCAGCTCCAGGCGCTTTCCGGGAAGGTGTCCGATCTTGCGGGGAGCATGCAGCAGACCGCTTCCGCCGTATCGCGCGATTCGAATACGGTGTCCGGCAACAGCGCCGCGATCGCCTCTCTCAGGTCACACGTCGATACCCTCCGGCAGAAGGTCGCGCAGAGCGCCAGCCAGCCGCGAATCGCGAGAGCCATCGCCGCTTCGGCGTTGAAGGCCGCCGTCGATCGGGGAGGGACATTCGCGACCGAGCTCCAGACCTATGCCGCCGTTGCACCCAACTCACCCGAACTCGCCGCGCTCAAGCCCCTGGCCGAGAAGGGCGTGCCGACACTCGGCGAACTTCAGGCCCGGTTCAACGCCGTAGCGGACCAGATCATCGCCGCGACGCGCCCGACCGATACCAATGCCGGGTTCTTTGGGCGGCTGGCGGACAGCGCGCGCGCTCTCGTCTCGGTGCGGCCGGTCGGCATGGTTGCGGGCACGACGCATTCCGCCATCGTGGCGCGGATGGAGACTGCGCTGAATGGGGGCGACCGCGACCGGGCTCTTTCGGAGTGGAACTCGCTTCCTCCCGAAGCGAAGGCGGTGTCGAAGGATTTCGCCGAAAGCCTGCGCGCACGGCAGGAAGCGAACCGGTTGGTCGCGCAGGCTCTCGCCGACGCGCTGGGGGGCGAGGGGATCACGGCCGGCGGAAGCGCGGCTCCGGCAAGCCCGACGAACTCGGGGACGACGCCGAACGGCAATACCGGCGGAAATTCCGAAGGCACCGTGCCCGGCGGTTCCGGCGACGCGCAGTGAGGTCGGGAACGTGATCCGAATCCTTTCCTTCATCCTGATCGTCTTCCTCATCGGCCTTGGATTTGCCTGGCTCGCCGACCGGCCCGGGGACCTCGTGCTGACCTGGGGCGGCATGCGCTACGAGGTGTCGCTGATCGTGGCGGCGGGAGCGCTCGTGGCGCTGATCGCGCTGATCATGATCGCATGGTGGCTGGTCATGACGCTCATCCGTTCCCCTGCGCGGCTGAGGCGCCACCTCCGCACACGGCGGCGCGAACGCGGATACCAGTCGCTGTCGACCGGCATAATCGCCGCCGGCGCGGGCGATGCCTATCGCGCGCGGGAGATGTCAAGACAGGCGCGCAAGCTCCTGAACGTCGAAGCCGAGCCGCTCCTGAAGCTCCTCGAGGCGCAGGCGGCCATGCTCGAAGGCAAGGCCGAGGAGGCGCGGACCAGGTTCGAGCGAATGCTGGAATATCCCGAGACGAAGCTGCTCGGCTTGCGCGGGCTGTTTCTGGAGGCGCATCGGGCGGGCGCGCGAGAGGCGGCGTTCCACTATGCCGAGAAGGCCGCGGCGGTCGCACCGCAGCTCGAATGGGCGGCGAACTCCACGCTCGCGCGCAAGACCGCGGAAGGCGATTGGGACGGGGCGCTGAAACTGCTCGACGGGCTCACCGTCTCCAACCGGATCGATCGCGATACGGCGCGGCGCGATCGGGCCGCGCTGCTGACGGCCAAGGCCATCGGGACGATCGACACCGACCCGGTTTCGGCGCGCAATGCCGCCCTCGAAGCGCATCGGCTTCAGCCGCAACTGGTGCCGGCGGCAGTAACGGCCGCGCAGGTGCTCTACCGGCAGGGGGATCTGCGGCGTGGATCGCGGGTTCTGGAGAGCGTATGGAAGCTCGCGCCCCATCCGGAAGTCGCAGAAGCCTATGTTCATGCGCGCCCCGGCGATTCGGTCCAGGACCGGCTGAAGCGCGCCCGGCATCTTGCGTCGCTGAAGCCGGGCGATCCGGAAGCCAGCCTTGCGCTGGCGCGGGCCGAACTCGACGCCGGCGATTTTAAGGAGGCGCGTCGGCTGGCCGCCGCCACGCTGCGCAGCGCGCCGCGCGAGAGCGTCTATCTCCTCCTCGCCGACATCGAGGAGGCCGAAACGGGCGACCAGGGCAGGGTGCGACAGTGGCTCGCCAAGGCATTGAAGGCGCCGCGCGATCCGGCCTGGACAGCCGACGGGATCGTGTCCGAGCATTGGCTCCCCGCTTCGCCCGTGACGGGTCGGCTCAATGCATTCGAGTGGAAGGTTCCGGTCGAGCAGCTGGCGCCCGTGATCGACGCCGAAGAAGACGAGCGTGTCGTCATGGCACAGGAGAAGCCGGTTTCGGCTGCACCCGCGATCGAGCAGGAAGGCGTCATCGAGGCCGAAGGTGTCTCGAGCTTGCAAGAGCTTGCCGCGGCGTCACGCGCCGAAACGGTCCCCGCTACCGACGCAGGCGAGAAGTCGGCGGAAGACATGGCGTCCGACGAGAGCCGGCCGGCGGTTCAGCCAGTCTCCGACAGCGCTGCCATCGTTCCCCAGACGGAGGGTCATGCAGTCGAACGGGAGGATCCACCGGCGGCACAGAGCCCGAGACCACCCGACGACCCGGGCGTCGAGGAAGAAGAGGCTCCCGGGAAGACGGACAAGCGATTCCGGCTGTTCTAGAGCAATTCCAGGAAAAGTGGGAACCGGTTTTCCGTCCGGAATTGCGTGAAGACAAGGAGATAGAGCGTTTCCGCGATTCAGAGAAAAGCGGAACCGCTCTAGATCATGATAACGTTCAGTCGATCGTCATCATGATGATCCATCTTCTTGTAGGAGCATGATCTTTTCCGAATGCCGGTGTCCACTTTTCGGCATCATGCTCTAATCCCGGTGGTCAGCGCCGCAGCTTGAGGCCGACGAAGATGCTTGCGGCCCTGGCCCTTCGCGAGGGGTCGTCGCTGTCGGCGACTTCATAGCGGGCGCTGGTGTCGACCCCCACGAAGCGGTTGAACCAGTAGACGAAGCCCGCCTCGGCGCTCGCGCCGTAATCCTGGCCTCCGGTACCCTTCAGATCGCGCAGCCATGCGCCGATGGTCGCGGTCAGGTCGAGATTGGCGCGGACGGAGTGCAGGACCGTAAGGCTCGAGGAATAAAGGACATCGCCGCTTTCTCCGGCCGTAGTGGAATCCTCCAGGACCGTCGAAAGGTTCGTCGTCACCTTGGTACCGCGCTTCGGCGACCATTCGAGGCTGGCGGCGACGGTCGGGCTTGCGAGGTCGGCGAGGCGCGGATCGTCGAAGCGCTCTGTCACATAACCGGCCGAGAGTTCTCCGCTCAGTTTCTCTCCCATATCGACGGCAAGCCCGCCGCGCAGGGCGAAGCGATCCGCGGAACGCTGATAGCCGCCCGTATCGAAGCGCTCATCGTAAAGAAGCCTGCCCGCCTCGGCCTCGATGAACGGGCGCAGGGCGGCAGATATATTGACGCCGCCCCTCAGCGTCAGACCCGCATAATTGTTGTTGCGGTCGGATTGCGAAAGCGTGCCCCCGCCCGAAAGCTGCGCGTCGCCATAGATCTGGCGCTCGAACTTGCCGCCGATCTTCGCGTAGAGCAGCCCGGAATTGCGCTCGATGCCGAGATTGGCGTCGATCGTGTGGACCAGCGGTTGCGAGAGCGTTCCTGCGACGGAATTGGGCGTATTGGCGGATTCCTTCTGGAGGTCATACGCAGCGCCCGCCGTCGCCGTCATGCCGCCGGCGAGATCGAGGCGCAGGTCGCCGCTGATGCTGAACTGGGGCTCGGCGACGTTCTGGCCGGTGATCGACCTGTCGAATGTGCCATTGGCCTTCAATGTGGCCCGGTGCCGCGACCAGTCGGACGTGGCCTCGAGACTGACCGCCGTCTCCGATAGAAGCGCCGAGCGGCCCGTTGCTGTGAAATCGGCGTTGGTCGTGCCGCGCAGCCCCTGCTCGAGGGTCGGGCGCAGGATGAAGGAGCCCATCCGCAGGCCGGGCGGGGCATAGGGATCATCGTCCGGCTTGGCCTGCCGGGCGCCGGCCGCCGTTTCGCGCTGGTTGCCGGATTCGGCACGGCCCGGAAGGGTGGGTGAGGGGGCGATGCTCTGGATGCGCAGATTATCGAGACCGCCATTCGATGCCGAGCCGGTCGCAGCCCGGCTTCCCAGCGGCGTCTTCTTCGGGGCCGGTTTCGGCACGGATCGGGTCGGCAGATGCGGCTGCGACGCATCGCCGATCGTGACGCTGTCCGGTGCGAGGACCGTCATTGCAGTTGAAGCCTGATCCGAATCATCGACGCCCGGCGGCGTGGCCAAATCCGGGAGCGCGCCCTGGCTGACGGGCTGGTAGGAGGAGATCGATGCAGTCGGATCGTCCGAACCCACATCGCCTCGCAGGTCGGAGGCCTGTTGCGCGCACGCCGGCAGGCCTGCCGAGAGCAGGAAATGCGCTGCGATCCCAAGGGCTGCCAGCGGCGAAGCCGCACGAGCAGCCGATTTGCCGCGCAGCTGCCTCGGCCTGGAAGCGCGCATGGCGGCGCCGCCCGCGCGGGCAAGCGGCGGACAGGCCGTAATGTCTCTCTCGGTGCGGTGCATTCGGCTGCCGTGCGCTGGTATGGTTCAGAAAGCGTATATCCCTATGGTTAAGCTTTCCTTTTCGATGCCCACAGGCTCCGGCGTGTGGCCGATGGACAGGGGACTTCAAACGCGCTACCCCTCCGCCTCATGAAGCTTCTGAAGAAGGCTGGCGAGCCTGCAGACGACGCGATCCGTTCCGCGCTCCGGACGATTGCAACAGAAATGGCCGGGCTGACCGCACTGTCCGAGGCCTTGGGCAACGGCTTGTCGACAAGTTTTGCCGAGGCAGTCGTGCAGCTTTCGGCGATTGCCGGCCGGGTAATCGTGACCGGCGTTGGCAAGAGCGGCCATATCGGATCGAAGATCGCCGCCACGCTCGCCTCGACTGGAACTCCGGCCTTCTTCGTCCATCCGGCAGAAGCCAATCACGGCGATCTCGGCATGATTGCCAGGGACGACGCCATCATTGCCATGTCGTGGTCGGGCGAGACGGCCGAACTGAAGGGCATCGTCGCGTATTCTAGGCGCTTTGGCATTCCCCTGATCGCCATCACGGCCGGCGAGGGCTCCACTCTCACGCGGCAGGCGGATGTCGTCCTGTTGCTGCCAAGGGCCGAGGAGGCCTGTCCGCACGGCCTCGCGCCGACCACCTCGTCGCTCATGCAGCTCGCGATCGGCGATGCGCTGGCGGTGGCCCTGCTGGAAGCACGCGGCTTCACCGCCGGGGATTTCCACATGTTCCATCCGGGCGGGCAGCTCGGCGCGAGCCTGACGCGCGTCGGCGAGATCATGCATATTGGCGATCGCGTGCCGCTGGTTGCGGCGGGGACCGGCATGCGTGACGCGATCGTTCGCATTTCGGCCAAGGGTTTCGGTTGCGTCGGAATCCTCGACGGGGAGGGAAAGCTCACCGGCATCATCACGGACGGCGATTTGCGCCGTCACATGGACGCGGACATCCTGTCCATGGCCGTGGAGGACGTCATGACCAAGCGGCCCAAGACCATCGACGCGGACACGCTCGTGGCGACAGCGCTCGGCATCGTCAACTCGTCGTCGATCACCGCCCTGTTCGTGGTCGAGGGGGGGCGCCCGGTGGGCATCGTCCACCTGCACGATCTCCTGCGTATCGGGGCCGCGTAGCCTCGATCCAGTTCCGCCGAAAACCGGGAGGCCTCATCGCACCAGCACGTTGCGGAACTGCCAGGGGTCGCTCGGGTCGATATCCTCCGGAAAGAAACCCGGGCGGCCCTGAAGCGGCGTCCAGTCCGTGTAGTAGCCGTTGAGGGGTCCGAGATAGGGCCTCTGCACCTCGAGGCAGCGGCGATGGTCCATCTCGTCTGTTTCCACGATGCCGGAACGGGGATTCTCGAGTGCCCAGACCATGCCGGCAAGCACCGCCGAAGAGACCTGCAGTCCCGTTGCATTGTGGTAAGGCGCAAGCCGCCGCGCCTCCTCGATCGAGAGCTGCGAGCCATACCAATAGGCATTTTTCGCATGTCCGTAGAGCAGGACGCCCAGTTCGTCGACGCCGTCGACGATCTCGTTCTCGTCGAGGATATGCCACTTGTCCTGCGGCTTGCCGCAGGCGCCGAACATCTCGTGAAGCGACAGGACGGCATCGTTGCAGGGGTGATAGGCATAATGGCAGGTGGGGCGGAAGACGACGCCGCCATCGGGTTCGCGGAGCGTGAAATAGTCGGCGATCGAGATCGACTCGTTATGCGTGACGAGGAAGCCGTATTGCGGACCTGGCGTCGGGCACCATGTGCGCACGCGGGTATTAGCGCCCGGCTGTTCGAGATAGATGGCTGCCCGGCTGCCGGTCTGTTGCGAACGGGCGTTCTCCGGCATCCAGCGCTCGTGGGTACCCCAGCCGAGCTCGGCCGGCTGTAGGCCTTCGGATACGAAACCCTCCACCGACCAGGTATTCCAGAACACGCCCAGGGGCTTGGGTAACCGTGCCCGCTGGGTGTCGCGCTCCGCGATGTGAATGCCTTTGATGCCTGTCAGCTTCATCAGGCGCGCCCAGCCCTCCCGGTCGCCGGCCGAAGGCTCCTCAAACCGGATTGCAAGCTCGCCCGCCACATCGAGGAGAGCCCTTTTCACGAACCATGAGACCATGCCGGGATTGGCCCCGCAGCATGAGACGGCGGTGGTGCCGCCCGGATTGCGCGCCTTTTCCGCCTGCACCGTCTCGCGCAGCGCATAGTTCGTGCGCGTCTCGTTTCCTGCCGCCCTGTCGAAATAAAAGCCCAGCCACGGTTCGACGACCGTGTCGATATAGAGCGCCCCGAGTTCCCGGCTGAGCCTCATGATGTCGAGCGAAGAGGTATCGACCGAGAGATTGACGCAAAAACCCTGTCCATCACCGGACGTCAGCAGCGGCGAGAGCAGGTGGCGGTAATTGTCAACCGTGACGGCCTGATGGACGAAGCGAATGCCGCGCTCGTCGAGGAGCCGCCGGTCGGCGTCGTTCGGGTCGATGACGACCATGCGCGACCTGTCGAAGCGGAAATGTCGCTCCAGCAGCGGCAACATTCCCCGGCCGATCGATCCAAAACCAATCATGACGACCGGTCCGGTGATTTCGGCATGGACCGGCCAACTCTCGCTCGTCATGATGCTGCGCTCCCTGGACCGTGCTTCGTTCCATTCGGCTAAAGCACAAGTGACCCCGAGAATAAAGGGGCGTGCCGCTTACCGCTCGAGCCGGGCGGAAATCAGGCCACGCAACGAGTTGCCGACTAACAATTCATCGGCGGCCATCAGGTCGTCTGCGGAGATGACGGCCTCCACGGCCTCCCCGCTTCCGATCATTTCCTCGCGCAAGATGCCCGGAAGAAGGCCGGAGCCAAGCGCAGGCGTCATGAGCGGGCCGGCTCCTCGACGAAGAAAGAGGTTCGTGATCGTGCCTTCGCACACCGTGCCGGACTCGTTCCGCAGGATGACTTCGTCCGCTTCATCATGTGTGAACTCCGCCCGGGCCGCCTCGTAGAGGCTTCGCCGCGTGGTCTTGTGGCGCAGGAGCGGATCGGCGGAGAAAAGCCGCGTGCGGCCTATCCGAATTCGCCATGCGGTTCCTTCCGCCAGTGGAACGAAGGGTGCCGTCGCCAGCTTGATCTGGCCATCTGCCGAAAGTTCGAGCCGGACGCGGAACGCCGAAGTGCCTTCAACATCCGACAGCGCGCGATCTGCCGCCTCCGGCGAGAAGCTGAGGCCGAGCGCGGCGGCCGAGCGCGCCATCCGGGCGAGATGGCGGTCGAGGCGCAGGAAGCCGCTGTCCGGCTCCCAGCGGAAGGTTTCGATCAGGCCGATTCCGCTTCGGGCAATGTCGCGAAGCGCGCTTTCAGAAGGCATTCGTCGTACTCCGCTTCGGCGGTCGAATCAAAGACCACGCCGCCGCGGAGTACGACGAATGCCTAAGATCGGAAGAGCACACGTCTGAACTCCAGGCACTAGCT
>ERZ778029.2901-NODE-2901-length-11190-cov-3.471666_pt1 | contig 11190 bp, 10 predicted proteins | sample MGYA00375759_ERZ778029 | MGnify/ENA primary metagenome ERZ778029 (study PRJEB29350, sample SAMN05389819) | bioreactor metagenome | isolation source: Ammonium sulfate bioreactor | place: South Africa: University of Cape Town | collected 2014-04-04 ...
TGTTGATAGTTGAGTTTATGAAGCGAATTTAATGTCCAATTATCTTGATTAAATCGAGTGGATTTATCTATAAGAATAGAACTTTTCGATTTTTTTAGTTAGAATTCGAATATTTTTACTGTGAAAACTTTCGACAACTCGATTTAAATCAAAAATTAAACCCGGCCCGAGTAAAGTCGTTGCCAATGCATTTTTAAAATCAATTCGAAATTCACTATGATTTACATTTGTAATATCGACAAATGCTTTATAGATTTTATCTACAAAGAATCATTTCAAGAAAAACAAACATACACAAAACTCAATTCGATTTTGTTTTACCAGCAGTGATTTTCATTGCATGAAATCTTGTCATGGCTTGATATTGAACATGAAGAACATCTCCATGCATATTCAATACGTAGATTAAATCGAAACCATTGTAGAAATATAAATGATGATTAATAGGATCGAATGTCAGTAATGTTCGAAGAAAATTGATATTGTCATTATCATGAACAATTTTAGTAGTAAATAAAAGTTTTAAATTATTTCCATCGAGACCAAGACGAAGAACGTGTTGATTACGTGATTTTACAACTGATGTATAGAAAAGAAGACTAGCAACAACAATAAAAACGAATAATTTCATTTATTTAAATGTAAGTTTTTGTACCCTTTTTCAGGATATAAAACTAATCGTTGTGGAATATAATCTGTCATTGTTTGATGTAGAAGTATATGACAAAAACTACCATTTAATTTACAAACATCAATCGTTTGTAAACGTGTATTAATAAAATAAATATTTCGATGCAACCAATCGATACCAAACGATTGTATCGATGTATAATCTCGACCATCAATAATCAACTAGAAATGAGCGAAATTTAGCAGAAAAACTAGAAGTTTCATTGATTAATTACTTGTTTTTCATATGGTTTTCTATTTAAATTAATTCGATAGATTCCACGTGTTTTCGAACATGACATTAGAATCGGTCGAATAGCTGTTGTACATTCAACAAAATATAAATAGTTCTCAATAGGATCATAATCGATTAAATATGCATGATTTGTTGAGATAATTAATGTTTTATTCGTTGGTGTCTGTTTAGTTCTACCAAGATTATGATTATTACTTAGATTAAATCGATAGATTCCATCATTGAATAAAGCAAATAATGCTTCTAAATCGAAAATGTTTTGTTTGTTAAAAATTAAGAAATTCAAATGTTTTTTTTTTCTACTTGAAGAATTTTCGTTAGTTCGAAGTCGACACGAGTGTTTATCGGATTTTAATTGATAATTTTCTTGACATGAACAACGATAGGAACCTAAGGTATTTATACAATAATGATCGCAAACAAGACGTTCACGACATTCATTGATATCTTCACACATGCCAGTTGTTTCATTCATACGAAAGCCTTCTTTACAAACGCATTGTTTATTAAAAAAACCTCGACAATATTGATTTTCATCTTGACATGTATTGTTCATTGTACAAGGTCGATGAATGAGATAGGACGACGAAAGACCTTTGAATAAAAACGAAAATCTTGTTGTTTTTTGTTGTAATTTCAAGATCTCATACATCGTTGATCATCATCATCTTCGTCTTCTTCGTCATTCGAATCGATAAACATCGAATTGCACGCTTGTTTTATCGAACATTCAACATTTTTCGGTAGACATTTATTTGTTAAACCACAACGATAGAATAATCTCTCACTAATATCATCTTCAATTGGACAATTACATGACATTTCATCGCTTCGATCATGACATTGACTTATTGTATCACATAAATTGGTTTTTGGGATACATAATTTACTTGATTTACATGCGAATTGATCGGGAGTACAAAATCGAGGAAAGCCTTTGATAAAAAAAACAAGAAAAGATCAAATAAAACTTTTCCCTTTTCTTTCGTAACATACGACAAGTCGATGACGATTCATCACTTTCATCAGCACAATCCTATCGAATAGAAAATCTCGAATAGAATCAATTAAGAAGAAGAAAAAAAAGCAAAATTTACATTTATTCCATCACAAACAGCATATGCTGGTATACATTGTTGATTTGATTGGCAAGTAAATTCGTCAGATGAACATTTTCTAACCATTGAACAATCTAGATGAAAGAAAGAAGATCTTCGCGTGTTTCTTTATGGTGAACTTTGTTTATTTATATTACTTAATTCATCGGATGAATACGGATCAAGACAATCATTGATTCCATTACATAACCAAATTTTTGGAATACAACGATTTGTTATTTTGCAATGATATTCATCTTGGGAACAAGTTATTAATGGATTACGTTGTGTACATTGTTCGTCAATGCCCTGTCGACAATCGATAATACCATCACATACTGACGAACTATTGCAAAAGAAAAGACGGAATACGAGTTGAAATAGCTGTCAATATGATTTGATTTCGAAAACTAGACTATAATCGACACTGAAAGGATCAATAGAGAGAAGCAAGAAAAGTGCTCGACTGCTTCAAATGAATAATTAACCCTCGAGGCATGTGTCTAGCACGAACAAGAAAAAAAAACACACACGAGACCGTTCTATATATTTTACCGTTTAATACATATTTGTACAGGTCTTATGTATTCAAATTTCATAGCATGATTAACTAAACGTGTACTGTGAAGAACATCTTGTTCGCAATTAATTGATTTTTTCATATCGCAAAGATCATTATTAATAATTGCAATTGAGCAATTGGCTTCGTCTGTTTTATCTTGACAGTTATATTCGCCATTACAAACAAACGCATAGGATAAACATCGAAATATATCACAATGAAACAAATCCGATGGGCAATGACTTGAATTATCTAAGAATTTAAAAAAAAGGAAATAAAAATTAATAAAAATAATAAACATTATTTACCAAAATGTTTCAAATAATCAAAGGAAATATCTTGTTGACATGTTAAATTGATAAACATCGAAATAGTTAAAAGTATCCCAATCGAAAGAATTGATGACATAGTTTTTTTTTCTTTTGTCTGTAAATGAAAGATTTAGATAAGATAAATCGACATAGAAATCAATCAAATCTTTAGGCGGTACTTTTCCTTCGTTTATAACTGTTAGACCGAGTAGTAGAAATAGTGATGAATACTAAGTTCATTCTTTTCTCTCTCTATGTCTCTCCTTTTTCTTTCTCTTGTATTCTTCACTGATGAGTCCATTCTTTTCTCGTTTTTTTTTCTTCGTCTCTTTTTGCCTTCCTCTTCGACATACGAACGGTCGCAGTGTCGAACAAGCTGTTCAATGTATTTTTCTCTATATATATATACGAAAGACCTGACGAAAGAGAAAAATGACAGAACGAGTGAGTAGACAGAAGGAAAAAGAAAAAGAAAAAAAAAGAAAATGCACAGACGACCATTGATGTTTTCGGATGTCCATCTAGAGCGAACACTTCTCCACTGATTGTTCTTTGTTACTAACACATGTGTAACGTTGTGTCCGGATTTAATCAAGCAAGATCAAATAATAGGCAAAAAAAAGAAGAAATCTTTTCGGCTAATGAAACGAACGAGAAGAAGAAATAGGCAAATTTCACCGTTAGGAAATCTCATCAGACAGACACAGATAGATAGGCAAAAAAAAGGAGAGAATAGAGTTATTATTCATGTGAAAATGAGCAGATCAAGATAGAAAAAAGGAAATCTAGCACACTTGACTTTCTATAATCATCTTTGCTTGAAAATTATCTTTCGAGAACAACATATGCACAGACAAACAGGCTGATTCTCTCGCTTTTTCCTTTTCTTTTGCGAATGTTTCTTGTTCTATTTTTTTCTCTTCAACTAACTCTTGGGAGAATCTGATAAGCTAGAGGGACAAAACGAGAAAATGGAATGTAGATTGATTATTAGAAAATAATATATCGAGAAAGAGAAACTATTTCGATCGATGGTCTCAAATCGAATACTGTTATTTTGTCAATAATATTCGACATTTTGTTCTTTATTATTTAAGAATAGATATTATTTGCGAGAAAATTTTCTGTTAAAATAATGCAAAGATAGAAGAAGAAGAAAAAAAAAGAATGATTATTTCGAGAGTATCTTCATTTGGTCACCAACGTTCGCGTAAAATCGATGGCGGTTGAATACGTGAAAGATGACGATAGAGACTTTGAACATAAGTAAAAACAACTTTCCAGTCAGGTTTAGCGCCCATATAAAGCATATCGTCAGTTTCAATCAATGGTTCAATACCAGCACGTTCGCTAAATATCGAATGTTGATTTCTAATTGAAATAATTGTTGTCAGTACTTACAATGCAACAGTAAAAGCTAAATCGAAATTTTCTCGCGGTTCATTTGAAGTCAATGTATCGAAATTGAATTCATCGGGAAAATATCGATGAATAATTGCACAAAAAGCTAAACCATCAGCCCAAGAACTTGAAAAATTTTGAATATTCACAGCCTAATTGAATTCATCCATAGAAAACAATTTCAAAGCGAAGACAAAAAAGAAATTACTTTATAATATTGCGTTATGTCTTGGCACCAACGGAGAATTATATCTTTGATTTTTGCTGGATTTTGAGGGCTAGACAGTAGATGAAAGTTTCGAACTTGAGAAAATTTTAGAATTTACTTAGTTACAGGTCGTGGTGTCGAGTTGAGTACAATACCTTCACCAGCTAGATCTATTGGGTAGATTTGATGAAAACTAAATTTTAGATTACATTATTAAAAATCGACTCTACCAGCTCGAGACAAACGTCGGTATGCAGTGGGCTCTAATTTCTCTTTTTTATCGAATTCTCGAACTAAATCTGATGGTTTCACAGTCGAATGTGATATTCGACGTCTAGCCCAAATAGGTTTGTCATGATCATTTTCCGTTGGCAAGACTTTAAAACGACTATTCATCGATTGTTGTCGATAGTTATTCGCTGATTTCGTTGGATAATCATCGAGTTTAGTTATAATTGTACTCGAACGTTTTCGTGTCGATTTAACATTACCTAACAATGGATCATATTCGACTTCAACTTCGACAATATCTTGTGCTTTGAAAAAGAAAACAAGAATAGATTTAGAATCTATGCATTTGATTTCATCATACATTCATCGGATTTATTCGGATTTGCTAATTGATGAATACTTGATCGAACACAACCATTAATTAAACCTTGAATATTTTGTTCAATTGATGTTCGATCACGATTTGATTGTGGAATTGGTGATGAGCTTTCATCGAGATCGAGATTGATAATCGGTACTTGTCGACTAGTAAATAAAGATTCGTCTTCTGATGGATAGATGGTAGATCGAGAGTATTCACTAACATTGTCTGAAAATAAATATCGATGTTTATTTGAATTCAATCGTAAAATCGAAATGATCCAATTGAAAAGTGTGTAGAAATTCTGCGGACAGGGGCATTGATCAATTTTCTAGATGCTCCTGTGCGTAGAACTTGAACACAACGCTTTTTTTCTTCGTTATACGCGCAGACGCACACACACCTTGTTTTTGATTTGATGGTAAAATTAAAATTATTGTTTGCGACTTTCCACAAAATGTACATTGAAATCGAACGTCTCGTTTTTGTTCACATTGAAAATTACCATTTAAATCTCGAACATTTGCTAACATCATTCGACCGTCGATGAAATGATTTGACTACGAATGCGATTGAAAAGGTAACATTTTTTTTCTCTCGATGATGATATATTTACAAAATAGTCAAGTACTATTAACATTTATGTTAACTCTCACAGTTTTCATTTTATTTGACTAAATAGAGAGAGAAAAAAAGAGCAGAAAATGTATTCTCTCCGCATACATATGATTAAACAAAGATCATAAAAGTTCTCTAATCGAACAAGGTTAGAAAGCTATTAACCTTTGCTGATCCTTTATTTCTAAAGTGTTGATTCATAGATAAATTGACATCGAGTCAGTTCGTTTGCCGTTTTTTTTAATGTCTATTTTCATTTAACACTCACACATACGCATACGAACAAATCAATACACCCAACGTTTTTTTTTGTGTTGTCTGTCAAATGTATAAAAAATTACACGAAAAAAAAAACAAACGAGAGAAACAATTTAGTTGTTCAAAAATGAAATTTTGATGTACGTGTGTTTGTAGATGAAGACGAGTACATAGAATTACAGAAAGAAAGAGAATAACCGGGTTTTTATTTTCAAGAAACAAGAAAAAAAAGACACCGATTTGACTAAGAAATAGAAATAAAAAGAACGAAAAAAAAACGAAAAATTGTCGAAAGAGATATGATTTTTTTTTGAAAGTTAATTCAGATTAAATGGTCCTTGTACTTTGAGAAACTAAAATCAATGAGAAGATTTTCTTTTCTATGAATATCAAAATTGTCATATTTGTTTTACTTGTATCACGAGCGACGGTCCTCCAGCCACAATTTCTTGTGGTAAACTTCTTAGTGGACAATTTTCAATACTCATTATTTGCAAATTTGTACACAATGCTAATTCATATGGTAAAACATCAAGATTTGGATTATCGTTGATATAAAGTTGTTCAAGTTTTTCCAATTGACCAATATCTTCGGGTAAAAGAGTTAGACTATTTTCTCCAACATTTAAATGTGTTAAATTTGATAAAGATCTTTGAACAAAAAAAATAAATCAATCAATTATTTTCGTGTAAATTCTCTTGTTAAAATCAATTTTCTTACCCAATTGAACGTGGTAATTGTGTCAACTGATTTGAAGCAACAATAAACCTTGTTAATTCTCTCAGATAGCCTAAACACAAAAATAATCCAATGAGAAATTCTTGTTAGACTCTTTTTTTTTTGATTATCAATTTTATACCAATTTCCTGAGGTAAAGAATCAAGTTTGTTTTCTTCGAGGTCTAAATGTCTTAATTTTCTTAATTGTCCCAATGATGGTGGAATTCTCTAAAGAAAAAAAAAAGAAGAAAAGATAAAATACCACATTGTAATCTCGAAACAAGAAAATGCTTTTAGAATAATGGCAAACAAATGATTACGTACTTTTAATTGATTATTCGACATGATTAATACTTCGAGATTTTGTAAGTTTTTTATATCTTCGGGGATGACAGTTAGTTGATTCGTTGCTAGATTAAGCTCGACTAATGCTGTCCAAGAGCCAATATCTTCAAAATAAAACGAAAAGAAGAAAAATATAGTCGTTTTCTTCTTTTGTTCAATTATTATTATTAAATCATTCTTAGTAATCGTATTACGAGTAAACATTCAATATTTTTTAATAACAAATTCAGTTGTTTTTTTTTTTGCATATCTGTCACGAACTCTGACAGACGGAAGAGAAGAAAAAAAAGAAAAGGTTTCTAATGTCATTCTTCCTCGTACTTCATTACATGAATAGATGCGAAATGCATTAGTCACCAGGGATTTTCTTATTTTTCGTTGATTAATTCAAACTAACAGAAACAACGATAAAAAATACACACAAGTACTCTACCTAATGGTAATGATGTCAGCGAATTTTCTCTCATATTTAATTTTGATAAATATTTTGCAAGAGAAAATATCGAAAATGGAATCTTATCAATTGTATTACATTCCATATTAATCGAATGTACAGATGTAAATTGTGTGGGACCACCTAATGGAAATGAATTGAAATTATTTCGTGCCAATGAGATCGTATTTAGATGAATTAAACTTGATAATAATCCTTCCTACAAAGAAAAAGATAAATTTCAATGATTGAATTCGCTGTTTTATTTTCTCTATAAACGAACAGGTAATTGCGAAACATTATTTCCTTCAATATTGAATTCATCGAGTTTCGAACAATTAGCTAATGATGATGGAATGGCTGAGAGACGATTATATCTGATCAATAGTCGACTAAGATTTTTTAAATTGCCTATTAAATTTGGTAGATCCACAAGTTCATTATGTGTTAAATCTAATGTTGTCAATTGAGCACAATTGCCTATTGTAAAAAATAAAAACATTCGAAATCAATGATTAGTTTATCGTCGTCTGTCCATAAAAGATTAGCTTTTTTATCTACCGATTTCATCCGGCAAATGTTCGAGATGATTATGTGCAACATCGAGTGTTAATAATTGAAGGAGATTACCGACTGTTATTGGCAATGCACGAATACGATTTTCTCTTAAGCTTAACATTTGTAAATTCTAATTAAAACAAATCAATATTGAAAAACAACCTCAATGAAGACAGTAAAAAACATACGATTAAATTTTTGATCATATCTGAAACTTCTTTTATTCGATTGAACCGTAGATAGAGTGTTGTTAAACTTGTTATTCGATAAATGACTTCAGGAATCTAGATATTAAAAAAACATTTATTATTACACGAAATAAATCAATAATCGTTCTTTTTTTCATTTACATCATTGAATTTATTGTGTCGTAAATCAAGTACTTTGAGCTGAACAAGTCGATCCATTGTGTCTGGCAATGTCGTCAGTGAATTCTCGCTCAAAGCTAATACTTTTAAATTAACAAGATTGCCGATTTCAGGCGGTAATTGTTGAATACGATTGCTATATAAATATAATTCTCGAACATGAATTAACTAATTGGAAGAAAACAACAAGTAAGTTCCGATCAAAGACAAAAAATAATAAATGCTTACATCCTTAATTGTATTCGGCAAAATTGTAACACTACTTTTGCTTAAATCAAATCGTTCACTTTGTTCATCACGACAATTTTGAATTTCCCGATTGATATCCTAGAATATACAAAGAAAAAAAACACAAGAAATCGTTTGTGTTTGACAATTTTTTGCTGGGAAAAGAAATTCAAAAAACAAAACGAGGAAAATACTAATCATATTTTTTCTTCTTCTTCTTTACTTACAGTCTGCTTGGCATTTGCAGCTATACGAGATGTTAATGATTTAAATGGATGAATATCTCGTAGCATAGTTCGTTTACATTTAATAAAAATAATCTTTCAATCGATGAAGAGATATTTATGTAATTGTTGATTACTACTCAATAGATCAACACAATTCTCGTCGTATAAACAACAGCGCTTTTTTTTTGTTCGCGTATATTTTTCCTTCTTCGTCTTTTTCTTCTTCAATGCTTATATTCCGTCGATAGATAGATATATAGATGGATGGATGATTACAAAGAATAAGAGAGTAGACAACTCGAGCAACAGCAATGAGCGGAGGAGTCAACGAGAGATATAGCAAAATAGGCAAAAAAAATCCCGATGAGAATATAGAAAAGAAAGAAAAGAAAAGGGGAAAAAAAGGCGAGCTATTTTTCTCCCTTGCTATTCTCGCCTCAGCTTTCTCGCTCTCTCTCGCACCCTCTTCCTTCTCGATGTTTTTCTATTGAAGTTCGATGAGATGGAGCGATGACAGATAGAATATATATGTGCGTCAGAGAGTTTGTTCCATGATTATTATTTTTGCTGCTGTGCTTGAATATATTTCTCGTTCAAAACACGCACATAACACCCGTGTAGAGGCACAAAAAAAAAAGAAAACGGAAAAATTTGCATAGAATCAATACAGTTTTAGAATGCATGCCAGACATATGTTTAACGGCAAAGAAAAACCGGATGTCGCGACTGAGAGAGAAAAAAGAGAAATTTATATTTATCTTCATGTTTTTTTTTAGCTTTGAAAAAAGAAAACATAACAAGAAATTTGATATTTAGAGTAAACGATCAAGAAACAGCTTTTTTTTTGTTCTAACTGATTTCAGTATTTGTTTATGGAAATAGAATGTTTGAATAACTTACGATTTCAGCTCGGATTCGACCACCACGAAGTTCTTTTTTACTAGTTGTTTTAATACCAGCCTAAACACAATGAGAACGAATTTATTAATAGATGTTTGCTATTTGTCTTATGTTGATTATCCATACGAAGGTCACTTGACTTGAAGAACTGGCTCCTGAAGATTCTTTATCTTTTGATGGCTTAATCAGATTCATAATCGATCTGAAAGGAAAAAAATTTATTCAAATGTAAATAAAACAAAAATATCTCTTTTCTATGCATAGAGAGAGAGAGAAAAAAAGAAAAAGATATTTTATGAATGAATAATATATATAGATATGTATATCAATCTATATATACATAAAGAGCATCGATTGATGAATCAATCTTCCATCATCAATGACAAGTAATCGATTGATTATTCATCATGCCCAAGTCTCCGCCTATCCAAACAGAAGACACTTAATAAACCGTGGAAAATGAAGAGAAAATATTCTTGTTATCTATCGAGTTAATTTTTCACTGTCGTGATTCTCCAATGTATATTTATCAACATTAGATAATATTAATATATTGAATAAACAAAAGGGAAATAAGAAGTCAAATTCTTACTACACATTATTTGATTAGATATTTTGCTTGTCAATTCACATGCGCTAGAATCATTAAGAAAACGAAGAAGAAGAGTTTTTTGTTCTTAAAAAAAAAGACACTTCAGTCAACGTGTTCTTTCTTTTCTTTCATAGAAGTTTAAACCCAAAAAAGAAAGAAGAAAATATCTATTTTAGTTTCTATTGGAAATTTGACTATAAAATCTAGTTATGCTGTCTGTCTGATGTCATCCAGTCTTGTTCTCAAATCTTCTAATGGTGTCAGTATGTTAACAAATGTAAATTATTTATTAATCTTATCAAACGTTCATTAATTTAACGGTCTATGAATGCTATCAAAAATGTGGACTTAATGATTGAATGTTATCAAATACCTCGACGAACCCGTACTCTAACAATGTGTTGTGCAGATTGTTCATAGAAGAAAAAAAGAATGAATTCTGTTATCATCGGAAAACCTAAAGTCTTCAATTTGTAATGTATTTCAAAGAAAAAAAACTATCACGATTTGCTCGAATAACTCGAGGATATTTTTTTTTTTATTAATTATAAGTTTTTTTCTACTAAAAATGAATAGTTTAATTTACGAAATCCTTTTCTTTTTGATTTTACAGACGTAAACAACACCTGGAATCGAAGTTTTCTGTAACATAAAATAAGTAAAACGATGCGATCGTGTGGCTTTTTCTTTAAATATTCAAAAATGTTTAAAAAAAGCACAAATTTTCAATTAATAATCTTGTTTTATTATCTGATATATGATGTTATTATATATATAGAAGAATATTAGTGAACTCGAGATCGGAAGAGCACACGTCTGAACTCCAGTCACTAGCTTATCTCGTATG
>ERZ778029.2907-NODE-2907-length-11171-cov-5.550648_pt1 | contig 11171 bp, 11 predicted proteins | sample MGYA00375759_ERZ778029 | MGnify/ENA primary metagenome ERZ778029 (study PRJEB29350, sample SAMN05389819) | bioreactor metagenome | isolation source: Ammonium sulfate bioreactor | place: South Africa: University of Cape Town | collected 2014-04-04 ...
ATACGAGATAAGCTAGTGACTGGAGTTCAGACGTGTGCTCTTCCGATCTGTGGCCCGGGCCACTCGCACGGCGGGGCGGGAAATGCGCTCCCGGCTGCTGGATGCCGCCAGCCGATTGTTCAAGGAACGTGGTCTTTCGGGGACCTCGATAGCCGCGATTGCGGCTGCGGCCGATGCTTTCCCGAGCCAGATCACCTACTATTTCCGCACCAAGGAAGCGCTGTTCGTTGAGGCCGCCTGCCGTGATGTTTTGTATGTCGCGCGCACCGCCGAGCAGGTGGCGCAGCGGGCATGGACGTCACAGGACTATTCGCTCGCGCTGGTCGAAAGCGTGATGCGCGCCGACGGGGTCGGCTTTTTCGTGGAAGCAATGACGTTGACCCGTCGCCGGCAGGATTTGGCGCCGCTGGTCGAGCGAACCATCGAGCGACTGCATAGCGAGGGCCTGCGTGCCCATCTGGCGGCAATGCAGGCGCATGGCTGGCGCTCGATACAGGAGTCCGCGGTCATCGCGCGGCGCTTCTGGACGCTGGCTGTTGGCGTCACGCTTGAAGGTCACGCCATGGGCCGATCCACGGATAGGCTTATCTCCGACCTGCTTGAGTTGCTTGAGCCGGAGGTGGATGCCGGTGACGGCAAAGGCAAATGCCCGCACCGGCTCCGGTTGGCCGCCGGCGAGACGCCGGTGGCGGAGTCACCACATCCCGGTAGATCGAAAGCGGAGACCAAGCCATGACGGCGCTTCGGATGCGCGCACGGGATCTTCTGACTGAAGATCAACTCGTTGCCGTACGGACCCGTTCGTCGTGGAAGGGGCTGGCTCTGATCGGTCACGCGTGGGCAGTGATTGCGGCATCGATTGCCTTGGTTGCCTGGTGGCCCAATCCCGTGACCTATTTGCTCGCAGTGGCGGTGATCGGTACGCGCCAGCTCGGTTTGGCGATTCTCATGCATGATGGCGCGCACGGAAGCCTTGCGAACGGTGACAGGCTGAACATGGCTCTGAGCCAATGGCTATGTGCTTATCCGATCTTCGCCGAAACCCGGGCTTATCGCCGCTATCACCTGAAACACCACGCCCATACCCAGCAGGAGGACGATCCTGATCTGGTGCTTTCAGCGCCTTTTCCAATTACTGGAATGAGTTATCGGAGAAAGTTCATCCGTGATCTTACCGGCCAGACGGGTTATCAGCAGCGCAAGGCGCAATTTTTGAACGCGCTCGGTGAGTCGTCGTGGCCGCTTTCCCGCCGCCTTGCGCATTTTGGCGAGAAGCTCGGTCCACAAATCCTGGTTAATGCGCTTTTGCTTTTGCTGCTCACGTTGGCAGGCGTTTGGTGGGCCTATCCGTTGCTGTGGCTGGTGCCGTTATTCACTTGGATGATGGTCATCAGCCGCATCCGCAACATCGCGGAACACGCCGTGGTACCCGATAGCAACGATCCGCTGCGCAATACCCGGACGACACGCGCGGGATTCTTCGAACGGCTGTTCATCGCGCCGTACTACGTCAACTATCATCTCGAGCATCATCTGCTGTTCTATGTGCCGTGCTATAATCTGCCACGGCTTCATAAAATCCTGTCGGAAAGCCGTCATGCCGGGCGCATGGAGGTGCAGCCCGGTTATGCGGCCGTGCTGCGTCTGGCGATCTCCAGGCCCAACGATCAGGATCATCCCGGCGCCATTATCAACAACGCGCGCCGTGCCCGCTCCGGCGTTTCGATGGGCGGCGATCAGGCGGCTTCCGGTTTCTGATTGAGCGGGGCCACGGAGCCGTGACCGGACCTTCCCGCGATGTGCACAGCGGCGCTCTGACGCGTCGCAACTTGACAGCCATCCCTTCTGCGGTGTCATACGGCGCGACTTTCGGGGATCGATTGACATGACCGCAGCATTTACCTTTCCGGGGCAGGGCTCCCAGACCGTCGGTATGGGCAAGGCTTTCGCAGACAGCTTTCCCGCCGCCCGTGCCGTTTTCGAGGAGGTCGACGCCGCGCTTGGCGAGAAACTCAGTGCGATCATCTGGGAAGGCCCCGGCGAAACCCTGCAACTGACCGAAAATGCCCAACCAGCCTTGATGGCTGTGTCGCTGGCGACGTTGCGGGTGCTGGAGAGCGAAGCCGGGGTCGAGCTGGGTCGCGACGCTGCTTTCGTGGCGGGGCACTCGCTGGGCGAATATTCGGCGCTGGCCGCCGCCGGCAGCCTGAGCGTTAGCGATACCGCTCGATTGCTTCGGACCCGAGGTCTGGCCATGCAGAAGGCGGTGCCGGTTGGCGTCGGTGCCATGGCCGCGCTGCTCGGCCTTGATTTCGAGACTGCGATGGCGGTGGCCGAGGAAGCCGCGCAGGGGCAGGTGTGTCAGGCCGCCAACGATAATGGTGGCGGTCAGGTGGTGGTGTCGGGCGACAAGGCAGCCGTCGAACGTGCACTGGAGATTGCCAAGACGAAGGGTGCCAAGCGCGCGATGCTGTTGCCGGTATCGGCGCCATTTCATTGCTGCTTGATGCAGCCCGCTGCGGAGGTGATGGCCAAGGCGCTGGGTGAGGTCACGATCCGGCCTCCAGCCGCGCCGCTGGTGTCCAACGTCCTTGCTGCGCCGATTACCGATCCCGATGAGATTCGGCGGCGCCTTATCGAGCAGGTCACCGGAACGGTGCGCTGGCGCGAGTCGGTGGCTTATATGGCCGGCCAGGGAGTCACGCGTTTCCTTGAGATCGGTGCCGGCAAGGTGCTGAGCGGACTGGTCAAGCGGATCGCCGACGGCGCCGTTGGTGTTTCGGTCGGTGGGCCAAACGATATCGCGGCTGCAAAGGATGCATTGGCCGCCGCGCGTTCGGTTTGACATTGACGGCATAACGCCCGGATGCCCGTGGCTCGGGCGGCACAAGGAGAATTTGATGTTCGATTTGACTGGCAGGACGGCGCTCGTGACCGGTGCGAGTGGGGGGATCGGCGGCGCCATCGCCAAAGCCCTGCATGCGCAAGGGGCGACGGTGGCGATTTCGGGGACCCGTCGCGAATCGTTGGACAGCCTCGCTGGCGCGCTCGGCGACAAGGTTCATGTGCTGCCGTGCAATCTTTCTGACAGCGCCGAGGTCGAGGCATTGGTGCCTGCGGCCGAAAAAGCCATGGGACAAGTCGATATTCTGGTCTGCAATGCGGGCATCACCCGCGACAATCTGTTTGTACAGTTGCGTGACGAAGACTGGGACGATGTGATCAAGATCAATTTGACCGCAACTTTCCGACTGGCGCGCGCGGCGACCAAGCTGATGATGCGCAAGCGGTTCGGGCGGATTATCGCCGTCACTTCGGTGGTCGGCGTCACTGGCAATCCGGGGCAGGGCAATTACACCGCCTCGAAGGCAGGCCTGATTGGGATGATTAAGACGCTGGGGGCCGAATATGCCCGGCGCAACGTGACTGCGAACTGCATCGCGCCTGGATTTATCGCGACCCCGATGACAGATGTGCTCAACGACAAGCAGCGTGAGGCGATTTTGACTAAAGTTCCCGCAGGTCGGCTGGGGGTGCCGGAAGACATCGCCGCCGCCGCCGTCTACCTGAGTTCGAACGAGGCCGCCTACGTCACAGGCCAAACGATCCACGTCAACGGCGGAATGGCAATGATTTGAAGCCTCTGGCGGTCACGGTGCAGGAGCACCTTGATGTCTGGAGAGCCCGTCCGGACGTGTAGTCAAGCTCTGGGAAGTATGGTAACCGGACCGGCGGCAGGGTCGGCAAAGAAGCCATTGCAGGATTTTGAAACCATGTATATTGGCGTTGCCGGACCTGACGTCGTTCGCCAGGTCTCCGTTTGTTGCGGTGGGGCGATTCAGACTGAACGCAACGGTGACGGGATCTAATTAGTTTAAGCACCACGATGGCTCGGATCGTCTTGCGGTCGAGTCCAATTGAACAAGCACGAGGTTGAACGATGAGCGAGATTGGCGAGCGGGTTAAGAAGATCGTGGTGGAGCACCTTGGTGTCGAGCCCGAGAAGGTGGTCGACAATGCGAGCTTCATTGATGACCTTGGCGCTGACAGTCTGGATACCGTCGAGCTCGTGATGGCGTTCGAGGAAGAGTTCGGGTGCGAGATTCCCGATGATGCCGCGGAAACCATTCTCACAGTGGGCGACGCGACCAAGTTTCTTGAAAAGAACGCGAAAAGCTAACGTCCCCTGGCAGTAACGAGAAAGCCGGCCGGGCCGTGGTTGCACAGCCCTACCGGCTTCTTCTTGTGGACCGCTGGTGGTCTGGTTTGAACGTCTTGCGCCGGTCCCGGTGGACTTGACCGCAAAGTTCGGATCGAACGACCAGCGGCGAGGGGGCTGATCCCGATATTTGCGTCCCGTTCCAGCGGATGTCCACGCGAGTATTGGAATCAAACGGCAACTTGCGAATACAAGGTTGTGGTGGAGCTTCGCATTTGACATTCGCTTCCCGGGCGGACTGCAATGTAGGGCGCGAATGTCGAATTCGCTCCACGAGGTTTTGTTTTGAGGGGAGTTCCGGGGTTGACACCCGCTTCCTGAGTTCGCCGCAAGGTGGGTCGCGAATGTCAAATCCGCTCCACCCGGATCGGCTGGAGAGCTGGATATGAGGCGTGTTGTCGTCACCGGCCTTGGCATGGTTTCGCCGCTCGGCTGTGGCGTCGAGCCGACCTGGAAGCGCATTCTCAATGGCGAGAGCGGAGCGAAGAAGATCGACACGTTCGATGTCTCCGATCTGACCAGCCGCATTGCCTGTCTCGTGCCCCGTGGCGATGGCAGCAACGGCACCTTCAATGCCGACCAGTGGATGGAGCCGAAGGACCAGCGCAAGGTCGATGATTTCATCATCTATGCGATGTGCGCGGCGCGCCAGGCACTGGATGATGCGAATTGGCATCCGCAAACGGAAGAGGATCGCTGCGCCTCGGGTGTCATGATCGGGTCCGGTATCGGCGGCCTTTCGGGTATCGCGGATGCTGCCGTGCTTGTGAAGGAACGTGGCCCGCGCAAGTTGTCGCCGTTTTTCATTCCCGGCCGGTTGATCAATCTGGCTTCGGGTTACGTCTCGATCGAACACGGTCTCAAGGGCCCGAACCATTCGGTCGTCACCGCCTGTTCCACCGGCGCGCATGCGATCGGCGATGCCAGCCGCCTGATCGCGCTCGGCGACGCCGATGTCATGGTGGCAGGCGGGACCGAATCCCCGATCTGCCGCCTGGCGATGGCCGGGTTCTGTGCCCTGCGTGCACTCTCGACCGGATTTAACGACACGCCTGAGAAGGCTTCACGTCCTTACGATAAGGATCGTGACGGCTTCGTCATGGGTGAGGGCGCGGGCATCGTCGTTCTCGAAGAATACGAACATGCGCGGCGCCGCGGCGCGAAGATTTACGCGGAAATTATCGGTTATGGCCTGTCGGGCGATGCCTATCACATTACGGCGCCGACACCGGATGGCGATGGTGCGTTCCGCTGCATGAGTGCGGCGCTGAAGCGTGCCGGCATCAGCGCCGCCGATATCGATTACATCAATGCGCATGGCACCTCGACACCGCTCGGCGACGAGATCGAGCTCGGGGCGGCCCAACGCCTTCTCGGCGATGGTGCGTCAGGAGTGTCCATGTCCTCGACCAAGTCGTCGACCGGGCACTTGCTTGGTGCGGCGGGCGCAGTCGAGGCGATTTTCTGCATTCTGGCGATTCGCGACAATGTTGCGCCGCCAACCATCAATCTGGATACGCCATCGGTGGAGACGTCGATCGATCTGGTGCCACGGACGGCAAGGCGGCGTCAGATTGATATCGCTCTATCCAACTCGTTTGGTTTTGGAGGGACAAACGCATCCGTGATCGTTCGGCGCGTGGCGAATTAGCCGGCAACGCGGATCGTTCCACCGTTTCGCCGTATTCCCTCTTGAATCCTGCTGCGCCGACATTCGAAGTCACTTTCGTTTGGTTGATGGATCGCCACCAGCTAAAGTGAGAGCAAGCGCGCGGTTAAGCGTGTGTTGAAGTGGCCAATGCCGGTGGTTGCATGACGTCATGATCAAACCGACAGGACCCGTATTGAATGAGTGAGAGACCGCCGATTTCTCCGCGCAGCCCGCGCGCGGCGCTCGAACCCGAGCAAGTGCCGCCGCCGCCGAAGCGGTCCGAGCGTGCTCGCAACCCGTTCGTCGTCGCAGGCAATGCGATCATCACGATTTTGCTGCTGGTGATGATCGGGGGTGGCGGACTCTATGTCTATGGCAAGCAGAAGATCGAAGCGCCGGGGCCGCTGCAGCAGGATAAGATCGTCAATATTCCGCAACGCTCGGGCATGTCCGATATCGCGGATATTTTGCAGCGCGAAGGAGTGATCGACGACAATCGATGGGCTTTTATCGGCAGCGTCTTTGCGTTGAAGGCGCGTTCCGATCTCAAGCCCGGCGAATATGCCTTCACCAAGAACGCCAGCCTGCGTGAGGTGATTGGGACGATCGTCGAGGGCAAGGTGGTTCAGCATTCCATCACGATCCCGGAAGGATTGACTTCCGAGCAGATCGTTGCCCGATTGACCGAGAACGATATTTTTTCAGGCGCCATACGCACGATCCCCAGCGAGGGTTCGTTGTTGCCCGAGACTTACAAGTTTCCGCGTGGTGCGCAGCGAGAGCAGGTGATCGCCCGCATGCAGCAGGCGCAGCGCCGCGTGCTTGCCGAAGTGTGGGAACGCCGCAATGTCGATATCCCGCTGAAATCTCCGGAACAGCTCGTGACGCTCGCGTCGATCGTCGAGAAAGAAACCGGCCGCCCCGATGAACGCAGCCGCGTTGCCGCCGTGTTCATCAATCGGCTGCAGAAGAAGATGAAGCTGCAGTCCGATCCGACCATCATCTACGGATTGGTGGGCGGCAAGGGAACGCTTGGCCGCCCGATCAAGCGTAGCGAAATTCAGCAGCCTTCACCCTACAACACCTACGTGGTGGACGGCCTGCCGCCGGGACCGATCGCCAACCCGGGCCGCGCCTCGCTCGAGGCGACTGCCAATCCGGCCCGAACCCGGGATCTGTTTTTCGTTGCCGACGGCACCGGCGGGCACACTTTCACCGAGACCTACGATCAGCATCAGAAGAACGTTGTCCGATTGCGGATGCTGGAGAAGCAAATCCAGAACGATACCGTCGAGCCTCCCGAGGAGCCTGCCACCGGTTCGGCCACGCCGGACAGCGGCAATTCGGCGGCGTCTCCGGCGGAGGACAACGCTGCAGGTTCAGCAAAGCCCAAGCCTTCTGGCCATCAGAAGTCGAATCGCAAATCGTCACGCTAGCCGGCAGGGCGCGCACAGCGAATATTCCTCGCGGCCGTCAGATCGATCCTGGTGCGAAAGGCGTGGCTGGCCGGGCATGTTGGCCCGGGCAGGCGCGTACTTGCTATTCATGCGCCGTAAAATCAGCGTAATACCTAAATGCCGTTATGTTCCTCGCCTAATTCGCGATATTGTCGCATGACATTTCCGGGTTATCTCACAATCAATTGGAGTTTGTTAAGCGATGGCGCTTTCGAGCATGACCGGGTTCGCACGAAGCCACGGCACCAGCGGGCCTTATGCCTTCGAATGGGAATTGAAATCTGTCAACGCAAAGGGATTCGATTTCCGCATGCGTCTGCCACCCGGGTGGGACGATGTCGAACTGGTGGCACGCAAGCGCGCGACCGAATTGTTGTCGCGCGGGACCATCTACGCCAATCTGAACGTCAAGCGTGCCGGCAGCGCATCGAGCGTGCGGGTCAACAAGGATGTTCTGGATGCTGTCGTGAAAATCGCCGGCGAGTTGACGGCACGGATCGATGCGGTCGCGCCGAGTATCGACGGATTGCTGTCGATCAAGGGCGTGATCGAGGTTGCCGAGCCGGAATCCGATGAGGTTGAAGACAAGGCCGCGCGCGGCGCGATCACCGCGGCGTTCGAGCAGGCGCTCGGTAGTCTGGTTGATATGCGCAAGCGGGAGGGGGCAACGCTGGGCGGCATCCTCACTCAGCGGCTGGATGAGATCGAGAAACTTGCCAGGCGGGCCGAGAGCGCGCCGGGCCGTCAGCCGGAAGCCATCCGCGCCCGGCTCGCCGAGCAGATCGCGACATTGCTTGCGGCCTCCGATCGATTTGATTCCGATCGTTTGACGCAGGAAGCGCTGATGATGGCGACCAAGGCCGATATTCGCGAGGAGCTGGATCGCATTGCCTCACATCTTTCGCAGGCCCGCGAATTGATCGGCAAGGGTGGTCCGGTCGGTCGTCGGCTCGACTTCCTGGCGCAGGAATTCAATCGGGAAGTCAATACCTGTTGCTCGAAGTCCAACGATCTGGAATTGACCAACACCGGACTCGAAATGAAAAATGTCGTCGAGCAATTCCGCGAACAGGTACAGAATCTCGAATGAACACCACAGACCAGAGTTATGGCAGCGTAGAGCGACGCGGTTTGATGTTCGTGTTGTCGTCGCCATCCGGCGCCGGCAAGACGACGCTGTCACGCATGCTGGTGGCCGAGACGCCGGATCTGCAGATGTCGGTATCGGCGACGACGCGGGCGATGCGGCCGGGCGAAATTGAGGGGCGCGATTATTTCTTTGTCGATCAGACGCGGTTCGACGCGATGGTCGAGGCCGGCGAATTGCTGGAATGGGCGCGGGTGTTCGACAACAGCTACGGCACGCCGCGCCAGCCGGTCGAGGATGCGTTGGCCGCCGGCAAGGATGTGCTGTTCGATATCGACTGGCAGGGGACGCAGCAGTTGCGCGATCGTCAGGCGAGCGATGTCGTCAGCGTATTTATTCTGCCGCCGTCGGTGCAGGCACTGGAGCATCGTTTGCACACGCGCGCGCAGGATTCCGATGAAGTGATCCGTGGCCGGATGAAAAAGGCCGGCGACGAAATGAGCCATTACGACGCTTACGATTACATTGTCGTCAACGACAACATCGGGATTGCCATCGAGGCGGTGAAATCGATCCTGCGCGCGGAACAATTGAAGCGTGAGCGGCAGATTGGCCTCGGCGCATTCGTGCAGAAGCTCAGGCAGCAACTGTAGCTTTGGATAGCCTGCAGCTTGGATAATTCGGAGTTTGCGGATCGCGCGCTGAACGTGCGATCCGCGGTAACGCTCCGTCGTGACGGGCCAATCGGCCCGCCGCAACCGGTCAGTTACGCAGCATGATCCGGCCGATCACCTTGCCGGCGCGCAATTCGTCTATCCACTTCTGGACATCAGCCATCGGCTCCTCGCGGATCGGTGTCGGCTTGATTTTGCCGGCGCGTGCCAGCGCCATCAATTCCTTGGCTTCCTCGAGCGTACCAACCATGAATCCCTCGACGGTGAGCCGCTTGTAGATCCACTGAACCATCGGCAGATTGAAGTTGCCGCCCATCAGTCCCGAAACCACCACCTTGCCGCCGCGTGCCGCAACCGACACCGCGAACGCCATCGACTTTTCATTGCCGGCGAAATCGACGATTCCGTCGAAGCCGCCGCCGCTCTCCTTGAGCATGCGCTTGACGACATCGGGCTCGGACGGATCGTACGCGACCGACGCGCCGTTCTTCAGCGCGGTCTCACGCGCGGCCGGATTGAGGTCGGCCACCGTAATTTTCTGCTTGAACATTGCTTGCGCGAACGCCAGCCCCATCATGCCGACGCCGCCAAGGCCGATCAGCAGCAGATTGCGCTGGCGTGGCCGGTCCACCAGGCGCTTCAGCGCGCCATAGGCGGTCACGCCGGAGCACATCAGCGTTGCCGCCATGTTGATCGGCAGCGGATCGTAGTCGAGCAGATACTTTGCGTCCGGCACCAGCACGTGTGTGGCGAAGCCGCCATCGATCGAGACGCCGAGGAAGCGCTGCTTCGCGCACAGGTTCTCGTCGCCGTTCAGGCAGTCAGGGCATTGGCCGCAGCCGATCCACGGAAACACGGCTTTCTTCTTGCCGACCAGATCGCTCGGCACTTCGGCGCCAACCTCATCGACGATGCCGGCGATCTCGTGACCGAGCGTGAATGGCAGCGTCATGCCGCGCGTGGTATCGAGCCGCTTGCCATTGCCAAGATCGGCATAGCCGTCCTGAATGTGAAGGTCGGAATGACACAGGCCGCAGCGCTCGATGCGGACCAGCACTTCGCGGCCTTGCGGCTTCGGGGTCTCGACGATGGTTTCGCACAGCGGCGCATCGAATTTGACCAATGATTGACGACGCATCTGCGCCATGGCGTTTCTCCTTAAGTGGATTGCGGCATTTCGGATCGTATATTGGTCAATTCGCGTGCCATGGCAACAAAGCCCGCCAATGGGACGGTCTCGGCGCGTTGCGTGGATTCGATATTGGCGGCCGCGGCAAGGCGAGCAGGGTCCACGCCGAGCGATTTCAGACTTTGCCGCAGCATTTTGCGGCGGTGGCCGAACGCTGCGGCGGCAACCTGTTCGAGCGTCTTTCTGTCGCACGGCATCGGTGCCGCGCGCGGTACCAGGCGCACCACCGATGATTTCACCTTGGGGGGCGGTACGAATGCCGCCGGCGAGATATCGAAGAGGATTTTGGTTTGGGCGCGCCAGTTGCTCAGCACGGCCAACCGGCCATATGCCTCCTCGTTTTCGTGGGCGACGATGCGCTCTGCGACTTCGCGCTGAAACATCAGCACCATGGTGTCATACCATGGCGGCCACGGCTCAAGGGAAAGCCAGCCGATCAACAGGGAGGTGGCAATATTGTATGGCAGGTTCGCGACGATCCTAGCACGTTCGCCATCGAGCAGCGGGCGCGGGTCGTAGGTGGTGGCATCGGCGCAGACGATCTCGAGCCGGCCGGGATAGCGTTCGGAAATTTCATGCAGCGGCGCGAGAGCCCGTTCGTCGCGTTCGATGGCGATGACGCGTTTGGCGCCGAGGGCGAGCAGGGCGCGCGTCAGACCGCCGGGACCGGGGCCGATTTCGATAACCGTCGAGCCCTCAAGCGGACCCGCAGCACGCGCGATGCGCGCGGTAAGGTTGAGGTCGAGCAGAAAGTTCTGGCCCAGCGATTTGCGCGCGGAAAGCTGATGGCGCTTGATGACATCGCGCAGCGGCGGCAGGTCGTCGATCGTGCTCATGCGCGCGATGCCGCCATGCGGGCGGCAAGTCGCAATGCGGCAATCAGGCTCGATGGAT
>ERZ778029.2911-NODE-2911-length-11155-cov-3.319009_pt1 | contig 11155 bp, 5 predicted proteins | sample MGYA00375759_ERZ778029 | MGnify/ENA primary metagenome ERZ778029 (study PRJEB29350, sample SAMN05389819) | bioreactor metagenome | isolation source: Ammonium sulfate bioreactor | place: South Africa: University of Cape Town | collected 2014-04-04 ...
CACGCTTGACAAGATTAAATATCAATTAAAATATGTTTCCAAGGTATCAAATTCTCTTCCAATTGTAGTTGAGAACCCTCGAATCTCTCACTCATTGTATTGTTTTCAATTAAACAGAAAACATTTTTATGAAATGAAATTTTTTTTTAATAATGAAAAAATACTGTTGTTTTACTGATTTTTACAGTTGATAAACATTTGTGATTGACTGATATTTTTGTTGTGAAAATATTATGTCAAAAGTTTGACAAACTAATATTGATATTGGTCTTGAACTAAAGAAGAAAAACATCTGCATACGTGGGCAGAACGCAACCTTAACGGCATTTCTCATGCATCAATTGAAAATCTAATCAATTAAAAACAAAGATTATCAATCTCCTGAAGAAATTCTTTTTCCTTTTGTTTTCTTGATTAAAGAATATTTCTGGCTGAACTGAATGAAAGAAAAGAAGTTCTTCCTTTTTTTTTACTTTGCAATTTGTTATGCACTCAAAATAGAAATAGAATACTTCATCAAAATATGCAACATGTCGGAGCAACGACAAGAAAAAAAAATCGATTCATACACTTCCGATTAACAATTTTTTTTTCTTCTATATTCCCGATAATTATTCTCTTGAGTGATTTGATCTAAAGAAATTGTTCTTATTTTATCAGAAGAAAAAACCTTTTGTGACAACTGACGTTTAACATGGCAAATATTGATTCATCGATATTTTGTTTTTCTTCTCAAAAAGCAATTATGCCAGCAACTGCTGAACTTCGTCCTACTTTTTTTTCAGTAATTTTTTCTTTTTTCTTTGACTCCCCTATTAACATAAATATTTCATGGATGCTTACGTCAAAACACGAAGAAATATTAGATTCTTGTTCTTTCTTTCTTTTCCTACCTGTCTCAATGTTGTTTTTTAGTCTCGGCGTCCAATGAAAAAAAAGCAAAAACGGAAGCTCTCTTAAAATCTACTTAAGAAAAAGGCCGTACGCAAGCAAACGGGAGAGCCCGAGAGAGAGAGAGAGAGCGAGAGAGAGAAAAAAGAGAGAGAGAGAAAGAGACATAGACGGTTTCTCACTCGGATACTGTCATTTGTTATTTTCACGTATTCAAAGAAGGTTGCTCTCTGCTGCAGGCGGCAGAGTTTTCTCCTAATATTATATCGCAGGCGATTATCCCATTAAAAGCAAATAATATAAAACATGTCTTTACAACAATATTATCAATTCGAATATCAACAACCATTATTCGATTTATCGGCTGGTTCGATAAAAGATTTTAATTTCTTCAATATCCATTCTAGTCGACAAGGTGATGAATTTGATAATGCTAAGGTAGAGAGTCTTTTTTGTCTTCGCATTATTGAGTTAATGATCGATGATCATTGTTTTTAGTTACCACGCAAACGTCGTGATGATACCAACGATGTAGTCAATCGACTCTATGAACAAACATTATCAGGACGACCGGGTGAACGAGATGTTCTGCGTACAGGTGGCCGAAAAAATAAAAACGAAATCTTAGGTTTGGCAAACGCCCGTTTAATTAAAGAGAAACATCTCTTTGGTGACAAATATTTTCGTAAGAAATGCAAATAGAACAACGATAATAAAAAAAAGAATTCTTGTTATTCTACAGGAGATCTTGATCTCGTACGTGGTATTCAAGCTAATGTTAACAATGGCGAATTTGTTCTTGTTCTTCGTACGGACGGTCGAATTGTCGCCATGAGCGATGAAGTTGAACATCACTTGGGAAAAACAATGGTAAGACTTGTTTTTCTCTTGATAATCGTTTTTTTTTACTTCTTGTCGTCTAGCGTTCTTTATACACGCAATGTATTAACATGTTCGAATGTCTGAATTCGAAGGACGGTCAAAAATTACAATCGATTCTTAATTGTTCGGCTGACTTAACTAACAAAGAACATCGACTCGTTTGTACGTTTCGTCTACCCAAAGGCAAACGACCGAGTCGAATACGTGAAGATGTCAAAGCAATTTCAATGGCTGGCCATTTCTATTCATGTCATAACTCATGTTATGAACGTTTATTTGTTGCTCGTTGTGAAGCTTTAGTGTCTCGTACAACAAACGGAACGAGTTCATCACAAACCAATATGCTCAATAATACAACAATTAAAATAACATTAAATGACGATATGACTGTTAGCATGATCTCGTCTAAGTAAGAGTTCAATGAGAAAGAAACAAACATAAAATCTTTTCATCATCGAATTTGTTTTTAGTGTTAAAGATGTTCTCGGTTATTCTCGAAATGATTTAATCGGTAATTGGTTTGGAAGAATCTTGGCAACTAATGATTTAGAAAACTTCGAATCAATTCGACAAGCATATTGTAAGAACAATACACAGGCGAAAGACAAACTAATTTATACTTTTTCTAGTTCAACATGATCAACAAATGCCAATAAATATTTTCGATATTTTCGATGTTTACACAAGCAACGGCGAAAATCGTTTGACATTCTTATGTCAAATTCGACCAACACGTGAACGACGATCGAAGGCAGTTAAATATTCAATTATTGGGCAATTAATTGAGTAAAAAACAAACTTGTTTTCTTTCATTCATTCTTTTTTATAAATTCTTTGCATTTCTAGTCCATCAATGCGTGATGAATATGTTGAATACGTTCATGGCAAAAGTGAATCAGATCCTGTATCAATCAAAGTCGAACAAGTAAATTTGGGTGCGCAATTGAATGATTTACTGTTGGCATGTTGTGTCTCACTTTTGATTTGATTGTTTAGTTTCACCGAAAGCGAGCGAAGATACCATCATGGCCAATAGTCCGTCACTCGCCATGGGTCTCCTCATGTTCGACAATGTTGATCACAACACCTGTCAACAAAGATCACCGTCATTCACTCGATCACTCTCGAATGTCGTCGCACCGTTCATATTCAACGACGAATCGGCACAATTCTTCGACATCGACTACTGCCCAAACACAACATTCGATGATACATTTATGAAACTTCAACTTGAACAAGAATTAGCCAGTATTGATGCTTTAATCGATGAATATTAATCAAAGCATATTTGCACAATACGAGTGACCACGCAGGAATCATTTTTTTCTCTCTCTCTCTCTCTTTCTTTTGAAATTCTGTTGCAGCAGGTCTGCGCATATTTGTTTCTTTCGAAAGACCGGCGCTTTCGAAATTATCTTAATCTTTCAAGTATAGCTTTTTGTGTTCATGTCTCTCTTACGCTTGCAATGTTGATGTTGTCAAATGAAATTCTTTAGCTGCGTGCGAACTACTACTACCGGTGAACTCGTTTCTTGTTTATATTATTATTCTTTGTTGTTCAGTTATTTGACTTTATTTTCGATGTCAATAAATATAAAATCTACTAAAAAATAAATGGTCGCGCCTATTTTTTTTTCAATGACGACAGCACGCAAAAAAACAACGAACAAAGCAAATCATGATTTTTTGACAGTCGTCAATAAATTGACGTCATTAAATATTATGGAAAATAAAATTACTTCCTGAGTGAAACTATTTTGACACAAATCCTCCTATTGCTCACAAATAATTACATAAAACAGTTATTCGTTATTCGTTGGTAGTTTTTTTTGTGTAAAAATAGCATTTCCAGGTTTCTCTATCAGATTATTTATTCATAGAATTTATTTTTCTGTAAGATATACGCATACGATCATTACGATGAATGTTGGCATTTCACAGAAGCGGATTTCCAGATTTTGAAAAAGAAAAAGAAGATTATTAATGAGCAAAGGAAGAATCTTATTTTTAATATATGAACTTATTTAAAGTTTTTTGCGAACAATTTTTTTTTTTTGATCTTTTATAATCCATAGAAAGTCAGTCAATTAGATCGTTCAATGAATCTTATTTCGAAATGAAGATAATTGAAATTTCTCATGTTTAAGTAAAAGAAAGAAAAACGAACACAGTACAATACAACACATTGATGTGTGCAGAAAAACAAAAAAAAACATTTGTGTTTCGAAGCAAAATCGACACAAAAAGAAAATCAATATACAGAAATCAGTTCGTTCGTTTAGTTGTCTATTCCGGTACTGTTTTAATTTCCATCATTAAGCGACATAATAACCATGAGATGTTCATCGGCCGTTGGATGCGACGGTGGCGTACGAGGTCCATTCGAGAAACTAATCGATGGACATATGATACGTAGGAATTTTCGACTGAATTTACAGGGCGGAAAGATATTGAGGGTGACCGTTTCTTTATCATTATTTGAATTATACGGAAGTGTGATAATACCAGCTGCTTCTTTTCTATAGAAACAAAAAACAACGACAACAAGTCGAAACAATGAAATATTTAAATGCTTTGTTTTTGATCGACTTACGAAGTCAGATAGGAAATTAAATGCGAAAGTGATGATTCATTATCTTTATCATTGGGCGATGACGAATGATTGCCATTTGAAACGATAGATTTCGTTGAACTGATGAAAATAGCAAATTTAGTTTGATTAGCTCGATTGCTATTCGTTCTCGTTGACGCATTGTCGACACTCGAGCGAAGTTTTTGTTCTAATTCATCGAGTTTATGCGGATCGAGTCGAAGTCGTTGAGTAACTTGTAATTCAGGTGCATTGCCATTGGATTTTAGAAGCATTTTTTCGGCTAATTGCGGATTACCGGCGAGGAAATGTAAACGTGCTTCGTAAGCATGCGATTTGAGAACGAATTCAACGGGAAAAATACTCGTATATTTCGTATTGGATTTCACAAGTTTTTCACAGAGTTTAAATAAATCATTGATATTCGTTACGTGTTCAGCATCTTGCGATGAAAGATACGAGCCTAGTGGGCCGGCAAATGTCTGTCCGACAACGGATGGACTTGGACTTGGACTACGTTCGTCGATTGGCGATGGTGAACGTGAAATTGGATTCGACGATTTAGGCTCGTGAATATCATCGTTCGATATTGACGAACGTGATGTCGAACGAGATGCTCGATCTTTCGATGTCGTATTATCTTGAGGTCGAACGATAACGAAACGTCGAGCTGTTGGCCGATCGAGATAATCGATTCGAAGGCCACCTTAACAAACAAATCGAATTTTTAATAAAACAAAAAACTTCATTCGTCTTACCACGCCGTGACGAATCCGATTGTCCCGAATCAGCTCGTACTTTTTTCCCGTCGATAAATTGCGTTACGCCCGTCATTTTACCTCGTGCTTTAATTGCATCTTCAATTTCATTATAACTAACAATTGCAATCGGTTCACCATTGGTATAATCTAATGATTTGACTTGTCCGTAACGTGAAAATGCTTGTTCAAGATCACGACGTTTCATATCTATGGGTATATTGCCAACCCAAAGACAATTTGTCGGTACGATTTTGCCTGAAAATACATAGGATGTAAGTCAATAGATGTTTGAAGATATCTCTCTATCATTATTTATCATTGTAAATACACATTATGTAATTTTATAATTTGCTAATTCAATTCGAGAAAATGAAAACTCGCTCTGGGAGAAAGAAAACGTGTGTGTGAGGGATGAATATCCATGTGTATAATTCATCATAATTTGAAGAGAATTCATTTTGGAATGAATAAATAAAATCATCATTTTATATATTACACAATATTCTACATAAATCAGATAGGACCTCGTCTCAAACGCAAATGCATTAAATATGCCAAATAAAAGTGTAATAATCAAAATTTCTAAAATGATAAACGGTCACAAAGAAAAACAAATATCATATGAGCAAAGAACAATTTCGAAATGGTTAAAAAAAGAAAAGCAAGCTCGATTTCGTATGCCTACCGTATCCTATTTTGCAGTCGGCCTTGCCAATGAATCGTCCGTCCATGTCTCGACGAGCTTCGTACGCCATGTCCATGTTTTCGTATTGAATGAATGCGTAAGCTCGTTTCGAAGACGATTGAGGAACTTTGAGGTCGACTTCTTCGATTTTTCCGTATCGACCGAAGACTTCGCGAATTTTCGATTCTTTGATGTCACGTTCGAGATTGCCGACGAATAAAGTTCGAGTTGGTTCGTGTTGAACATTGGATTCAGCTCCTCGACCAGCCGAAAAATCGTCGTTTTTGCTTCGATTTTTATGTCCGACGGGTGATGTCGAAGCGCTTCGACTGCGTCGACGTGACGTTGTTCGAACCGGCGACGGTGATGAATCGTTTTGTGATCGACCGGCGTATTCAGCGAGATCGGGCGGAAGTGGAATGTAGGGTGAATAGTGTCGACGGGGACGAGATGGTGGTGTTGGCGAACGACGATGTCGACTTCGTGGCGGACTGGGAGTTGGAGGTCGACGAGCTGCTGGCCGACGACGAGGAGGAGATACTGGCGAACGAGAACGAGAACGTGATCGGGGACTAGCAGTGATCGGTTGCTCAGCTGGAACTGTACGACGATAGTAAACTCTGTGAAATGAAAAATATGAGTTTGAAGAGCGTCTATTTTGTTCAATTTGACTTACGGTTCGAGAACAACTTGAGCATTTTCCCAGACAAGACCGGTTTTCGCATGACGAGCTTTGCGTGCATCGTCAGCATTGGTAAAATTAACAAATGCGACACGTTCTTGATTTTTATAGTAGATTTTCACCGAATTTTGACCGTATTTCGAAAATTTCTTATCACATAACTCACGAATTTCTACAGAAAATCAAAAAATTCATCAGTTTATTTTTCTCCAAAAGCAATTACGAGGATCGGATATTTTTGAACTGATATTTTTCACACAAATTGATGTATAAACACGATGTTGATCAGAATTATTGCCGGTATCATTGGAATTCGATGGTTTCGAACGTTTCGACGGCGGTACACCACCGGTCGATGGCGAACGTGAATAACGTGCTCGACGTGAGCCACTAGCACTGTTTGAAATCGGTGGTGAACTCATCTGTGTGTGTGTGTTTTCAAAAAATGTATTTAATTTGAACACGAATAATTGATACAATGAAGAAGAAGAAGACGAAGAAGGCAATAACAATGAGCTAAGGATTGGTATTCGATGGATGAGAAGTTTGAAAGGAGGGAGGAAAAGAACGAATGGGATTTAACATAGCAATGCATTCGATGTCACTAGTTGCTTATAGGAAATTCATTGTCGTAATGTTTTGCGATATTTTGTAAGTGTTTTTCGAAATTCTTCTTTGTATAGTTTTGAGGGTAAAACAAAAATGACAAATGTCAACATGGGCGGAATAAATGACGCTAAATAACTGATTAAATAGATCGATGGACTACTGTTTGATGACATACAACCAGCAACAAATGAAATTATCAATCGAGGTAATGATAAAATGACAAGAACAATTGGTGAAATCAATAGATGACGATGTTGCTGAAATTGTTCGCGCAGTATATCAATATAAATTTTGTCTTTGTGTGTTTTGCGTCGGCGTTTTGTCGATAAAATGATTATTGTTGATGCTGAAATAATATTTAATATGAATGGAACAAAAAAATGAAACAAATGAACAATTTGATTGAAAACAACCAGCTCGGATGAATAAGAAACAATACACCATGTACGTTTCTGTTCATCGGTACTGTCATCATCGACTAATTGACGATGAATAGGATCATAGATTGTCAATGTAGTTATCATTAGTAGAAGAAAACCGATCATATATTTAGCTACTTGTTTACTTTGTTTTGCATTAAATTTTGTACCTTTCACAATACTCATAGTTCTTTCCATGGCAATACAAGCATTTAACCATTTATCCGTATTCAAACAGATTTGTAATAAATAATCGAATGAATAACATTGTATATTGAGAAATAATCGATTAGTAATCATTGACATTTGTGTACAAAGTAATATGGAAAATTTTAATGCTAACATTATCGAAGTTAATAAAGTTGTTATTGTCGATCCGATTAAATAATATCCACAGCCAACTTTACGAGTTTGTTTAGTTTGAAACGCGAAAAAACACAGTATACCATCGATAAAACCACCGATAACTATAATGACAATCAAAACTAGTGTTATTATTATAACTATAGGCTGTTTAGGAAACGAAAGATTCGGTTGAATATGAGGACCAATGATGCCATCTAATGAAACATCGAATAAACTCGAACTGAATTGACATAATGAACCATACGAACATGTTCGACAAATACATCGAGATGTTTGAGGACAATGAACATCATCTTGTAAACATTGACCACCATGTTGACAATTACTCAATTTAAAACAATTATATTCAAGTGATGAATTAAATTCAAAACAATTGGCAATACGTTGAGATCCAAAATTGTTGCATAAACAAAAATAATTCTGATCATGAAAACATCCGATCGGTTTTTGACAAGGTAGATGATAATATTTTATCCGTCGAATCAAAGGATAATTGAGAATTGTATCGTTTAAATATTCAGCCAATTGTCCACAACGATCAGATGATGTTACCCGTTTTCTAATGATTCTTGATCGATTGTAATCTTTTTCAACACTAATCAAATAATGAATCTTAGGCGATAATTCAGCAAATACAATATGAAATGGTCGAGACCATCGAATAACGGTCTCATTTTGATACAATGAAATTGCTTGAAATGTTGAACCATTTCGAATTGGACTCGTGTCTCGTACTTCGATGAAATGAATAAAAATTGTATCGGACAAAGTTAAATCTTCGTCAAATGAGAGAATAATTTCTGCATCTTTGATTTCACATCGATCTCCACTAAAACCTTTTGGACAATTGCAAAAGAATTTCAGATTATCATCGATAAGAGTACATTGACCATTGTTTAAACATGTTGAAGATTGACAAATCGTACTCGAAAGTAAACAACGTGGACCCCATTTATTCATAGGACAAATACAGATAGATCGACGATTGACTTCGATTCCAGCACAGAACGAATCAGATGAACATGAGCAATTGTATGATATTGAACAATCTTTACCAGTCCAACCTGGTTTACAATGGCAAAACATTGAGTTACTTGAATTTTCTGCATATTTCATGCATTGACCATTGATACACGGATGACTTGCAGGACATTTGATAGTTAATGAACTATTATCACGTGGAATATTTAAAACATATGACACACGATGAACGGGTAAGAATGGAAAATGTAGTGGAATATATAAACTTCCTCGATATCCATATGTTACTTTTTCGTAGATATCAATGTGAACAGAATAAGTGTGATTCGATCGTTTAGGTCGAGTTGAATAAGTTAAATAGAAATTAAATTTCGTTTGACAATGTTTGATATACAGATAGGTCAATTGTTTGGCTGAATGAATAGTTCTTTGTGTAGTATTATCAATCAATTGTGTAACTATTGTAAATGTTGTTTTTCGAGAGTCTGAATATGGTTGAAATTTGAAAGTAATCGAAACACGTTGATTTTGATATTGACAATAACGACCGTAATAACTTGGTGGACAAAAACAAATAATATCGTTTGATGTTTGATTATGATTGAACCATAATCGAAGAGGATATCCTCGATGACATTCAAAATGATATTCAAATGTTTTTATTGATGGTGGTGATGGTTCTGGAATTAATATTTGCATTTGTTTTCTTGTTGCTTTTTCTTTGAGAGAAAATTGTGTTAAATATGGTTTCTTGAGGGTGTATAATGGCAGTGAAAAAAAAAATTTGACTAAGTATGAAGCGTTCATAAGATTGTCAAAGTCCAAAGACCAACTCGGCGAACCGCTTGTTAATTCTGATAGATTAAGAAATAAATCTCGATTTTCAAACATACAGTTATCAATTATAAACGAGTAGACATCTAAACAAGGTTTGCTGTTATTTAAATCACAATAAAAATTTTCCGATAGTTTTAAATTATCCTTTGACCGACATCGTATTGGTTCATCTGTTCCACCGAGACAATCAACATTCCCATTATTTGCTTTTGCTAATGGTAAACATATTAATGCAAAAGTTCCTGGTTCGACACAAATGTGATGATAGGATGGACAGCTTATTAATGGATATCTTTGATCACAATCGATTTCATCAGCTCCATCTAAACAATTCCAATATCCATCACATCGAGTATATGTATTGTTACATGGCCAAAATTGACATTCAGTTTCATCGGTATGATCAGTTCCATCAATGAGAATAGAGGATAATTCTTGAAATCCATCACAAACTGTTGGAAATAAAATATAGCTTTCAATGTAGTCGTCAATTTTCGGGACAGAACATTGTTCAATGTTGTCTTCATGACAAAATGCGAATTTCTCATCTTCACAGCTGTTACTATCTGGATATTGACAATCACAAAGATCATCACCAAATTTCTTCATATGAAAACATCGTTTCTCTAATGGACATTTGAAAAGTATATTTGAATCAATTGGAAAACAACTTCCATTGATGAGTGGACACACTTCATCATCACCATAATCACAATGGCGAGTGTCATCACAAAGATTATAAATTGATATGCATTTGGTTGAATTTTGACAACGATACATTAACGAACTATTACAAATGTCCATGTCTTCTTCATAAGATATTGTATTACAATGGCGAAGAAATCTATGAGCTGCACCAATAAGTTGAAGTAAAGTTGACGCTGCAAATCCGGACTGAATAAACATTACGGACGAATCTTGAGTTCGACGACATGTTTTATTATTAATGGTGACTAATTCAACATCTGATTTGAAACCTCGACAAAGTGTCTCATTATAACAAATAAATTCTGGATTGTGTAATAGAGGATCGATATCAGTTTGTCGAATATAGCCGAAATAAACATGACCAAAAGCTATAGGAATAGATGGTACAATAATAATCTCAGGACATGTTTCGTTAAGAATCCATGCACATCTGTCATATGCACATATATCCACACAGGTTGGCAATATAATTTTTTCGAAATAAAACGTGCATGAAAAAGCAAAGTAACAAATATTCGATAATGTTATTGGTTTATCATTGAGTTTAGATTCTGTTAAAAACTCGTCGTGTGTTATATCGCATGTTTTCGTCATTACTAAACTGATCTCAGACAATCCGAATAGTGATATACATAAAGTGTCTTCATTATTGATTGTGGGTAGATACTCGTCAATTCCAATATACTTTTCAAGTGGATTAGTACCGTCTGTTCCATCAAGACATTCATAAATATTCGGTCGATC
>ERZ778029.2918-NODE-2918-length-11140-cov-3.875778_pt1 | contig 11140 bp, 12 predicted proteins | sample MGYA00375759_ERZ778029 | MGnify/ENA primary metagenome ERZ778029 (study PRJEB29350, sample SAMN05389819) | bioreactor metagenome | isolation source: Ammonium sulfate bioreactor | place: South Africa: University of Cape Town | collected 2014-04-04 ...
CAATGTTCTTTTCCATGATTCAACCAATGACCAGTTCGACCTGTACGAATGATACGTTGTAATTGATTGGTTTTGACCCAGATTAGCTCATCACAACGTTGATAACCCCAAATACGAAGACATTCACGTCCTTGAAAGGCAAAACAAGACAAAAAATATGAAAAACAAACGTTTGTTTTGCATACCAAGTTCCATTGCTCGGCCGGTTACCCAGAGAAATATGTATCCGTCATCTTGTAATGATGGTATGTCGAGTCTTCTCATTTCTTCATCGGCCATAGTACCATATGGCAATTCCATGTGAATATCCCACGGTGGATCGGCCATAATAACTGAAAATTTGCCTAGAACAGACATGTCAAATTGCCTGAGATCACATTGTACCCATTGAGATGGCGTCGAATTCGGACTAATTCGTTCGACAATTGGCAAATGACGATTGGTTTTATTCGATGTTGTTGAAACATAATCTGTCTTATCGATCTGATAATGAATATATTTACATGTTTCCTAAATCGATTGAAATATATTTTTTGCAAACCGAAAAACAAATTCTTTTCTATTTACCATATGAAAACACGTGTTCAGAAACGAACAATCTCCTAGCGCTCCGTCCGTATGCGACTTAATCAATCGTCTGAAATGCACTTTTCCACAAGCACTCGATTTTCGATAATACCGTGACGAACGTTTATTTGGTTCGTTGAAATCATTGGAATTATTTCGTTTTCTCTTCTTCGACAATTCATCATCCGCATATTGTTGCTCGTCATCGGATGATTTCGATGACGAACGTGAATGTCGACGTAAATGTGGGTTTACTAATGGGCATTCATCACGTGTTGTATATTGACAATATTCTTGAATGACATCATTTGTTTGGAAACGACGTGCGAGCATTTTCTCCATGGCTGTTTGCTGGTTTAGAAGACGGTCCATTTCGGCATTGAGACTCTCGCGTTCAAATTCACGAGCTGTTGGCTGAGAAAGTAAATGAATTAGTTGCCGAGATGGCCGTTCGCGAGATAAAATCGAACCACGACGAGTTGGCAAACTCATCCACGAAGGAATCGAACGTTTCATTGGACTTTTCAATGAACTGCCGTTGACAATCGTTTGAGTTGAACGAATAGGCAAAATTGTTTTACCATCGGTATCGATTTGATAACGAAATTTATTGATTAAATCATAAATTTGTTCGTCTTCTTTGGCAAAAACTTGAGCGAGAGTTAGAATTGATATTGGTGCATGTTTGTCAATAAATTCTTTGAATGAATGTTCAAATTCAGGATCAGAATTTGTATTCGATGTTTGCTGTAGATCATGTTCATTTATTTGACAAATTTCAAGGGCTGATGTTAATAAATCCGATATATTTCGTTGTTTTTCAAGCCATTTCTGTTTGAATAACTTATGACGTTGTGCGAGATCGTCGATGTCGTTTTGAAGAGATGACGACATTCGAGTCATCAGATGAGTCGATTTTTATATCAACCAAATATCATAGAGAAACAGTTATTATTCATAAACAAAAGTAAATAGACAGTCAAGTTCTCGAAATCATCATATAACCTTTTTTTCCTTCTGATTCATTCATTCATGTCTCAATACTTGGTTAGTTAGTAGAGAACAGCGAAAATAATACGACCAATTGGAAATATTTCAACGGTTTTCGACAAAGAAAATATGAAGAAAACATAAAAATTGATTGCCTCTCGAAAATGTCATCGTCGTTTTTTTGGTCGAAAAATACAAATTATTCAATAGTTTGAATCTATTGAAAACTAACGTCCTCTATCGAAACTTTTAATTACATAGAAATCCTTCATATATTTTTTTATTTAACTATCTGTATGTTTACATTTGTCATGAGAGAGAAAGAGAGATTATTTCTTCGTTGAATAAAGAACAATTGGTTTCGATCGTTTATGAAAGAGTAATTTTCGTTTGACAATACATTCGACTTCATAAGACGTATTTTTATCTCCATGAGCTTGTCGTTTTCGCATAACTAACAAAGGTTTTTCTAATTCAACCATTTTCCCATCGAGTATATGTTGTCCAATGACACAAATCGGTGAATCCTATACACACACACACGCATACAACTATCTCAACAAAATCCAACAATCGTTTTATCCAACTCACATTTTGTGTAAAAAAAAGATAACCGAATCGTTCGCCTGCTAATGATTGTTTATCTGCCGCATATTCCTATACATTTGAAATCATTAAACAAACAAATAAAACTTGACTTGACTTACTAATGCACCTTGTAATTCAATCAAAAGTAATTCAGTTGAATTCTCTGATCTGTTTTATTGAACGAAAGATTTCGTTTTCAATGGAATCATTTGTAATTTATTTTTCGATAGGTAAACAAAATCAAGTATCTCTAATGTATTTGGACAACAGACAAAAACAAACAAATTCGAATGTGTGACATTATTAGACAGCACAAAAATAAACTGATACACAGATATAATTATATATATATACGAAAATCTATAGACAAACATCTGAACAAATGCCGTAAATGTTTTGTTTTTATGTTTTTCGACGTTTTGTTGAATTGATTGGCGATGTTTCGAGATAGACTCGTTTGCCATTCTCCAATTGACTTGGAATAAATGATTTATGTGTCGTCGAAACACGTTCGACTTTGTTGAGTAGATGCGGATCATGTCTCATGCGAATCGTTAGTTTCGGCACGCTCGGTCGTATTTGTTCGTTTGACATCGGATGATTCGGTTCGCTGTCAGCAGTCGATGATAACGAACTGACAGATGTTGTACTCGAATGACGTGTACAACGAATAGTCGGACGCCAAATGAGAAAATTCGGATTGTTGGCATGAGGATTGAATGAACTCGATGATGATGAAGAATATTGAGAAAGAGTTCGTTGACGAGCATCGTGATACGAAGACAATGACGATGATGATGATGTGGATAATGTTGGCGATAGGAGACGAGATGAACGAGATTTAAAGATGATATTCGGATGTTTTACTTTTGATGTTGATTTTTTCGTTGAGGATAATGAATTGGAATTCGTACCATCGGAGAGAAATGCTGAATCGGAAGATGTGGTGGTGGTTGTTGTTGGTTGATTTCGAGTGATTGTTATCGGAGATTTAGATGTTGATGATGGCGAACTACTCGATTGTCGACGAGTGATTGTACCATTCGGTGAATTGATTTTATTCTTTCGAATTATCTAAAATTTTGAACGATATTTTCGTCATACAAAACAACAATCAATCACACTAACTAATTTCTTTTTCGTTGTGGTGGTGGTTGTCTGATCGCCGTTTAATATTGGTTGTCGTTTAATAATATTCTTATTTTTCTCTTCATTTAAATTTGTATTATTCGAATGAATCTTCCGTAGGCGTTTATCTGTTTGCCGTAAACGTGTTGATACAATCACACCTTTAGTTTCATTTGTCGACAAACCATTCGAATCTGCAGATGATTTCGTTTCAGTTGTGTCTTTCTGAGCATATGCACCTTGACCAAGTCTGAAATCAATGATTATTCGATGTATTTTCATTGAATTTGATCTTACAGTTCGCAACTGTGACATTCACAAAGTGAATTATTATCTCCGAAGAAATCTGAACCGTACGAACAAGTGATTTCATCGCCGATTTCAATCGGACGAAGAACATGAATATAAGCCGAACTGAGACCTGTTGCAACGAACTAATCGACAGAAGATTTTTCAATTAAAATTGTTCATCGAAAATAATTTGCACTTACTTTACAGTTTGCACGACAATCATGATTGATATAAGCTAAATCGAATAAAAAAAATCAAACGAATTCAACGAGAATATTCATTCAAATACCTGCAGGTCCAAGCCATAATTGTGAACATTTCTTTCGACAAGAATACATGACTGAGAAATCGTTAACACCAGGTTTGAGAAATGCTTGTTCTTCTTGAGGACTTAACTCAGCTATACAACCGATTAACATTTTGATTTTATCATGTACAGCCCTTGAATACAAAGAAAAAACAGCATAGATTGACACTGAATTCTCAAAATAAATCAAATAGTTTACCAAGCTTTCGTAGCGACAACTTTGCCTCCGCCTCTCTCTGTTGAATATCGATAACATGGTTGCAATGTAACACCGGAATTAGGATTAAACAAATGCAAAAAACGGAACAACTAAATACAAAGAAATTCTTCAAAAATCTATTCAAACGAACTACAAAAATTCTCTCACATGTTCTTTGAATGAAAGTAGTTGTGGTGGATTTTTCCGTGCTGCTAAAAGATCATACCATGAGCCTATCGATATAACTTCATTGAAACATCGTTCATAATCTAAATGTTGTTGAAATTTTTCCACGACTAGCTTCCATTGTGGTAAGAGACGACGATTGGCACGAAATCGTACGTTCATTTTATGTGTTGTAAAACCGAACATACTATCAACAGTGATCATCGTCGCCAAATCATCGTTTTCACTGTGAAAATGAAAAGAAAAACAATTGAGTTTTTGAGAATCAATCTTTATAGTACCAAAGATCGGCTACGGATCGAGGTATACCGGAATACATGATTAATTAATTCGAATTCGATAGATTCATTCGATGTAATAACAAACAATCACGTTTGTTCGATCTAAAAGAAAGTTCAATTCGAGATTTCTCAAACAAATATCTCAACTCGGGAACAACGATGCCAAAAAAGTCTTTTTTTGTCAATTAACCAACAGTGTCTAGACCAATACCGCTGCGTTATGAATCATATACAAGAATAATTCAATTGAACTTTCACTGACATCTACGTTACATCTTTCTTTCCAAAGAAAAAAATCAATTTGCAGCAGAATCTTCGTATGCAATTGTCTAGTAAAATGAAAAAAAAACACAAGAAGATTGTTTCTTTCTACTGCACTGTACGTACGATGATGATGAATTCAAGTTAGTATAGATAGATGACGCTTTTAGTAAATTTGAAAGTGTCTCTTGTTATTTGAATAAATTCGAAGTCGTTAGAGTCTACTCGATGTTTTATTTAAAATCACGTGACAAGAGGAAGGATAGAGAAAACGATTTTGTTTTTTTTTATTTCAATTTCTTATTATGTCGTATCCGTGTAAAACAGAAAATGATAAATATCTCATCGAAAGATATTCGACACGAACCAAACGACGGACATTTTGTTCAAAGTAAACTGATTAAAGTTAGATTTTTTTTGGTTAAAACTGATATTTTCTTTTTAAAGATATTTACAAGATTATGAAAGGATAACCACGAGAAAATCTCGAGTTTGTTTTTGATTAATAAATAAATGAATTCTTTTCTGAAACAACAATGATGATGATTTAGGTTTTCGATAATAAAAAACATGCGAAACCGAATATTCGACAATCAACTGAAATCGAAGATGATAGAAAATCTGAAAGTTCAATTGAATACGATTATACCAATCCAATTTCACTTTCAATTCCTCAACGACACGTATCTATTGCAACTATCTATCTCCAAGACGAGCAATGGGTACACACAATCTTTCTCTTTTTATTTTCATTGAATTTCTCTTCTCGTTATTTAGCATCAACTCGATTTGTTTATCAAACATTTTTCTTCGTGTGCATCACTGTCAAATAATTTAACTGTAAATTCTTCGACAACACATCTAATCATCGATGATTCACTAACGCCAAATCGATGCATATTTTCGAAAAAGATCTTTCAAGCTGTTGCTCGACATTTATTCATCGTTTCGATTCGATGGATCGAACGATGTTTAATGGAAAATGAACTGCTTGATGAAACACCGTTCGAAATTCACGGTGATTCGAGCATGTCGACAATGCATTTAGCACGGCAATCGCCACTAAATCCGCTGTTTTCCTCGTTGATTTCATTTGCTATTGATTGTAAATCATTTCAACGTGTTTTAACTCGTCATGATCTTGCCGAATTAGTTCTTCTCTCCGGTGGAACATTATTCGATCATGAATGTCCGATTTCAACCGAGATTTTAATTGTTCTCGCCGATTCAACAATGAATCGTTTACAATTAGAAAATCAATATAAAACATTACATCGAAATGTCAAATATTTAACGCCTGGTTATTTATTAAAATCAATTATTTATCAACAACAACAACCATTCGAAGATTTCGAACTTTAAAATAGTATTTTGATTTGTGTGTGTGTGTATTTTCGATATATTTTGTTTCATACAAATATATACAACAGAAAGACAGAAAAAAAAAGATGAGAGACACAAAAAGTTCGTATCTGACTGCATAAATATCTTTCATATATTGAAATTGACTAGTATTCGATTGATATATTTTTTTTGTCTCTTTACTTTTCTGTGTTGTGTTTTTTTTTCTTGTCTCTCGTAAGAAAATTCGAATTCTCTTTTAGTAAATTGCAAAAAGAAAAAGACAGAAAGAAGAACAAAAAAAAGAAGAGGAATTAGAAGAAATGCTAATCTAAATACATGATATGATCAGTCAATCTTCTCACACAGACAACGTCTCTTCTTTTACTGTTCTCTGTGAGCATGTGTGTGCGGACGATCGGTCGAGACAAATAGAGATTCAACAGACAAACAAAAGAATAACGGATGAAAGCAGTACTCACACAAATATTAACATATTCGAACACACACACACACACATATATATATATATAGGACAGAGAATTGAACAAAAAAAAAGGAACATGAAAGCATTTTCAAAATCTTTTAGTCAAACTTTTTTCAGCTGCTATTTTTTTTATTTGTTTAATACGTTTTTCGTAATCGCTATTCGTTGGAATTTTGGGATTAGTTGACGATGGCGAATGACTTCCCGAACTATTCAGACGATTCAATGTGGCTGTTGTACTCGTTGGCGGAGATTTCACAACGGACGGCTGACGACCCAGTGGCGTCGGTGAACTGACTCGTTGAGTGTTTTTATTCGTTGGCAGAATTTTCTGCGTGGATTTCAACGACGATGTCGACAATTGCGGTTTTAATACTGGTGGCGATGAAGGTTTCGCTGATTTTAGAGATGATAGACTTGTGGTTTTCAATGAACCACCACCGTTGATTGATTGTTTGAGGAGAGGATTGAACGAGTTCGATGATGGGGATTTAGTTGGATTACTATTTGTTCCGGATGTTATGGCAACGAGTTCAGAGAGAATCGAACTTGCTGATTCAGAACTCGTGGACTTTTTCTCTTTGAAACCGGTGGCTAACGACGCCCAACCGTTGGTGTTTTTGACTGTCGATTGACCGTTGGTTAGCGAAGAGTTCGAAGTCGAGATCGAGGCGATTGAACTAGTTGAATTATCTGATATCGTCGACTCAGATGACTAAAAACAAAACTCACAATTATTCAATAGCAAAAAACCAATAATCGAATGTTTACTTTATTTTTAAATGAAAATAATTGAGGAGTCACATCTGTTATCGACGTTGATATGCCTTTTTTCGCTGTGGACTCGGTGGTGGTTTTTGATTTGTTTACTGACGAAAGAGAATTACTATTTGTTTTAACTTCTTTTATTGTGGATTGTGATTGCTAAAATAAAGTCCAATTAACCTTGAATGTTTCTCTCAATCGTTCGTTATGCTTACTCGTTTGTTCAGAGCTTTTCGGCATTTCGAACAATACCATAGACATCTTGGATCGCTTATATCTGCTGTGCTAACTGGCGGTTTGTGGCATTTTTGATGATATTTTAGAGTGCATTCATGACATTCGACTAATCGATTGTCTTTTTCCTCGGTTAGAACCCTAAGTATTGAAATGTGTTTGAAATCCAATTGAATTTCGCTTGACTTACTTGCATTTATTACAAACGAGACCGAGTTCAATGGCGAACTCGTCCATATCTCGAGTTGTTGACGATGGATTGACTTGAGATTCGGCTGATTTCGATTTGATTTCATCGTTATCATCGTCATCACTCTCGTTACTATCGTCGTCTTTGTTCTTTGTCGAGCGTTTTTCATCTGAAATTGGTTTTTTCTTTCGCTGAATTTCATCGTCGTCATCGTCGTTGTTATTGTCATCGTCGTCGCTCTTGATCGGATTCGACTTTAAGCGTTTATTGGGCGGCGGTTTCGGATTTGCTAACAACGGAGCTGAACGTTTTTTCTACAAAACGAAGACAAAATGAATCAATAATAACGATTTGTTTGACATACGGATTGCGATTGAGAAGGAGAGGTGGCAGTTGTTGTTGTTGTGGATTCAGATTTGGAATCTGATGAAGAGGATTCAGGAGAATTCTGCAAATTTAAGTGAATAAATTCAATGCTTTTTTTTCGAATTTCGAAACGAACTTTTGGTGATTTAATTAGTTGTTTGTTTTCTTTAATGAGTTCATCGATTAGTACTTCGAATTGTGCGGACATATCCGATGGATTCGATAGGAAAATCGAAAGTGTGCGCTGAAGATAATCAAATTGTCTCGCCGGTTGTAAATCCATGTTTGGCAATGATTATTTCAAATTTGTCTTTTTCTTTCAAACAAACTTATCTAAAAATCAATTCAATCAAACAGATGAGAGACAGAAAATTCAACGAAATATCTACGCTAAGCAAAGATCTCTGATATTCTCGGTTATCATACCTTGATTTTCTGTTTCTTTTTTTATTTCAACCGAAATTTGCAATGACATCGATGTTGATGACAATGAGCATATTGAACATGTTTTCGAATAATATTCATTTGCTTTAGCGTGTCTTTATATATCTAGAACACATGCACATATGTTCACGTGTTCGACAAAGAATAACTACGGACATCTATGGAGAATCAAATTCTTTTCATAGAATTAATCATTCTAGTTCACTGATTTGTATTGTAAATCAAAGAAATGAATAGATATCTTGAGAAATATTCGATTGTCTTAGGTTTTCGATTAGAATTCGACTTAATTCGACACTCGAAAAAGGGACCCGATCTACCAATAACTAACGACATCTACCGAAAGAAAATGATGATAGAACTCGATGGATTTCTGATTATGCTCGTCGTTTTGTTTTTCTTTCTTTTCTGCTTTGCTCGTCGTCCCTTGTCAATAGACTTTTGAAAAGAAATGCAATGCAAAAGGAAGAAGAGAAGAGAAGAGAGAGAGAAAAAAAAGAAGAAGAAAAAAGAAATAACTCTTTTATGTCAAAATGAGTTCAACAAAAAACATGTCATTTGGCAACTAGTCGAGCACTCGAAAATCATTTCTTATTATTCGATCAGCAAATTTGACGAACGAGAAGAAAAAACGAAAAGGATTTCGTGCATAGCAGCACTCTTGTCACCGTCAACAGATATGCACAATGATGTAGTATCCGTTCTTTTCGTTTTTGTGTCTTATGTTATGAGTGTTCATTCTATTTGACAAGATGTACATGTTTTGTTTCACTCAATAACACAAATATCCCTCTCTTCAGCACAGTATCTGCTCTTTTTTTCAACCAAAGAACCATATGTGTGTGTGTGTATATTTGACTATCTTAGACGTATAAACGAACGGGATGCATTGGTGTGCACCAACCCACGTTTGCTGTCGTCATTTGCCTAGAATAGAAAGAAAGACGAAGACAGTATCGATGTTTTATATTTCTTCTCTCACTCAAGAACAGAAAAATAAATGTAACAAAAAAGAAAATAGCAGAGAGCATGTTGTACTTTACCCGAAGAACGACAAAAACGAGCGAAGAGAACGAGCAAGAAGAAAAAAACGACAGGCCAAACCGAGATTCGAACCGCGTTCCTTCTTACAACGTACATGCGCATGCACACATACGAATAAGAATGACGGAAAAAACCAACAGTGAGCCCTTCATCATCGCCCTCTATTTATATGTCGCTCAATTCTCTCGTTTGATTAGAACGAGAGAATAAGAGAAATATAGAAGAAGAGAAAAAAAATAACACGATAAAGAAGAAAAGAAAAAAGAATAATATTATATATATAGGCAAATAAACTAAACTTCTCTATTCGTATACATAGAAAATGCCGTTGTCATGCGCCTCGAACGAAGGAAAGAGAGAGAAATAGAGAAAGATAGTCGACAGTTGCCGCCATTATATATAAGTGTTTTACGGACTCTACTATGATGATGTTATAGAACGGACGAAAAAAAAAGAAAATATTGTATTACATCTACTTTCTCTCCACGTATGTGTGCATATATACATCCTTAAGTAAACCTGTTTGATCTTTTTTTACGTAAATTAAAAAATGATGAATTATTTCGAATAGAGTTTATTTTTGATGTTCGAACTTCGAAGTCAGCTGATTTTGTTTATTTCGAATTCTTTTTATGACACATAAATCGAAAGAAAAGAAGAAAGGAAGAAAAAAGGTTAAATTAAAAACAAAAAAAACAATAAAAATGTTCTTTTATTTTATTTTTGTTAAAAGAGACTTGTTCGAATTCATAAGATTCTAAAAGCCTTTTAAGACAGTGAGACTTGCAGATAATCCAGAAGAATATTGTAAGTTATAGCTGCACTTAATCATATCTTGTGAGAAAGGAACAAAATGATGATTCAAACAGAAATCGAATTTATTCAATGATAGATTTATTTTTACTAATGAAAGTCGGTGAAAGAGATTTGTTTGGTTGAACCAATGTATTTCAAAATTTTTCCTCGGATATTTGTAAAAGAAGATGTAATGTTCAAGTTAAAAATGAATTCACATCCTCAAATATCAATGGGTTTAGTCATTTCATCTTGACTAATAGTGCCTGATTTATATTTATTACAAATTGTGACCATCCGAACTACAAATATCCTCTAAATTCAAATGTTTTTCTATTTCAGTCATCGAAACATTTCCAGACCTATATGAACGTAATTTCCTTCTCTTCAAACAACAGCTTCAGTAAATTCAACAAAACCACCCAGGTCAACTAATCCGAGGTTGGATCTTATCGGATTGCTCGACATGGGCCGTTCATTTTCCTTAATTAAATTACCTTTTTGCTCTAAACTTAAATCATTTCGTAACATCGTATTTAATAGACAGCTATCAAGAAAAAGTATATATATATTGTCTCTCTCTGTCTCTCCTTACTATTCTCGCGTTTATTTCACCTGTATTATACTTAGGGCATACCAAAAGTAATGACGCCGACCTTGCGATATTTTAAAGAAG
>ERZ778029.2919-NODE-2919-length-11136-cov-4.290407_pt1 | contig 11136 bp, 9 predicted proteins | sample MGYA00375759_ERZ778029 | MGnify/ENA primary metagenome ERZ778029 (study PRJEB29350, sample SAMN05389819) | bioreactor metagenome | isolation source: Ammonium sulfate bioreactor | place: South Africa: University of Cape Town | collected 2014-04-04 ...
TGGAAAAGATGAAACCGTTGATGAGGAACATTCGTCGATCTAAATTATATTCATTCATTGATCAATTTACAATTCAGAGAAATCATTTAGTTTTACTGAATATCCGACCAAAGTTCTTGACCAATTTGAATCAATTGATCACAAACTAATTGACAATTTGTTCAAGATTCAGAGAGAAATAGAAGAGACAATCTACTTTTGTTTTTCATATTCAAAAGACAAGTTAAACCAAAGGGAAAATTTTCAATGAGATAATTTAACATTGAAATAATTTCAATTCGATGTTCTTTCGTTGATCGATTGAAAAATTGAAGTAAACGATTTGTTGATTGTTGAACAACTAAATCATATTGATTTTCTTGTAAATGAGAAAAACCTCTTTGCAAATCAAAATTCAGAAAGTTTTTCATTTCGTTTAAATTCAATTTCAAAATTTACTTGACAACACATTTTCTCAATGAAGTATTCGGTGGATCAGTCGATGATGAATCAATCAGTAAATTTATCAATTGATCACATAACGATTCTATTTCAGTTTTATTCGATGAAGCAAAAATCGATTGACTCTACACACATTTCAATGGATTCGTTCGGACAGAGAGAGGAGAGAGAGAGAGAGAGAAATTTTACTTGTCGAATCATTTCTGCAACATTCTCTTCACCATTTCCTGTTGAAGGAATTGGACGAGCTAATTTCTTTGAACGTAAAGACATTTTCACGTTTGTTTATCTACAAAAACATTCTGTTGTTGCTTTGCTTTCGAATGAATTTCTTTTTTTTTTATGAAAAAAGAAAATTTATAAAAAATAAAATGAGAATGTTTTCTGTTTCTAATTAATATAAATATTATTCGTCGATAGAATTGGTGAAGTTAATTGCGATGGATTTGAAGTAAAATCTGTTAGAAAAGCATCGAATTCATCGATATTCGTGATTTTAGGTAATGAAGGAGAATAATCTGTTAAAAATAATTGATCAAATGAATTCTGTTGACTCGATGTTGTTGTTGTTGTTGTTAGTGGAGATAATGATGAATCATTATTGTCAAGTAGAAATTGTAAAAAGACTTGATCATTTGTTAATGGAACAGTAAAATCTTGATTGAGAAAATCAACTGGAATCGAATCGAGAATTTCATCTAATTCTTTTGAAAATGATTCCATTTGTTCATCTTCGTTGATTTTCAATGTAGAAATTAAATCATTATTGAATACTTCACTTTCACACGGTTTCTCAAGTAACAATTCTATAGAAAAGAAGAAAAAAAAGGAAGAATGTATATGTGTGTGTGTTTTTTTCTTTCTTTCATTCTGTTCGTAAAGAGAGAAGAGAAAAGGAAAAAAAAAGGTCCTACCCAGATTTGAACATCACTCAATCAAATATTGTGTCGACAGACAACTCAAGAGAAGAGAAAAACAATACGATCGATGAAAAGATAATAATTGAATGGTTGGTCTGGGGCTCCTGGATTCAGAGTCCAATGTCCTAACCGCTAGACCATAGGACCATTACAAAGATTGAGTCGATGACAAATGTGAATGTTATTCTTACCTTGTTGTTGAATTTGTTGTTGAGTTTGTTTGATTCGTTGAATTAATGTTGTTTTATTTGAATGTGACGATGGAATTTGATATTGTTTACATAAATCTCTTAGTTCGATTTTGGTCATTTGTTCAAGAGGTTTTTCATTTTTGTCGTCTTGTTTTTCATCGGTTAACTCGAGAAGAAGTTGTTGTTGAGCCAAACGAATTTGATGTGTATTCGATGATGATTTTAAACCATCCATTTTCGTTATTTTAGGTTTACATGACGATGGAGGACCTGTATATTCATGAAAGATCAATGGACGACTGGCAATTGTTGTTGTTTTTTTAAATGGAATTGATCCATCTAAAAGAGAGAAATAGATGATTTCAAATTGAATTGAATTCGAAGAAAGTAAACCTTGAATAGCTTGTTCGATTTGTGAATGTTGAGTTGTATCAATATGAAGAATATGATTTTGAATGAGATCTAACGGACCGGGTCGATTCAAAAGATGTGTATTTAATTCATCGGCAAGACGAGCTCGTTTTAATTTTTGTTCAGCATTTTGTAAACTTGGTGCACATTGTGAATCATGTAGAATTCCTTTCGAGATCAATTCATCACGATCAGGACGATGGGATAACTTTTCATTTAAGATTTCTGAACAATTCAATCTTGAATTTGTTGTATGTACATCTTCGAATTTACGTTTTAAATTCGTATTCGACATTGTCTTTTGTTTTACAATTTCAAAATAAAATTATTATATGAATTTCATGTAAATCTCGTTTAATGCGTCATCGTTTACCTTTTCTTCACATGAATCATCAGAATCGACAAACTCTGGAGGAGGAACGATATTAACCAATATGTTATCACATTATTATCACATAGATGCCACTCAATACAACCGAATGTTTTATTACAATCAAAGCAACAACAACAACAACAACAAACACATGAAAAGCATTCATTTATTCATTACGAAGATTTATTATTATTATTATTATTATTATTGTTATTCGATTGTTTATTTGAAAAGAAGAAAGTTTTCTTGAAAATAATTTGAAATTGTTTTTGATAAGTTGGCGATGGTAAAACGAAAAGACAAAAGATGAATATCGATGGGAAAAATGAAAATTGATAAGCAAGAAGATATAACCAAAAGTAGCTCGATGATTTTTGACAATTCAATGTAAACGAAAGAATCAATCGAGGAAATGATAAAATTAAAATCAGAATTGGACTTATGACTAAATATTTGTGTTGATTCAATTTCATTTTCAATTGATTTTGAATTTGTTTCGATTTTTGAATTAAAAGTTTTTGTTTTGTTGTTCCAACAATGATAAAAAGTGACGAAAATAAATTCAATATAAACGGAGAAAAATTATGAAAAAATTCTAAAAATGAATTATAATTGTACAACAATGTCGAATAATAGATTCCACACCAAGTTCGTTTCTCATTTTCATCATAATAAACATTCAAATAGAATAATTGAGGACAAATCAACACGAAATTAACCAAACAAACAATTAAACAGACAATTTTAGCTAATTTTCGACTGAGAATTTTATTAAATGAAATTCCTTTGAAGACGGTAAATGCTCGTTCACATCCAATGCAAACATTCAGCCAATTGTTGATGTAAACTAATAATTTTAATAATGGTTCGATTAAGAAACAATTCGAATAAATCAAAAATTTTTGTCCGAAAAAGATTTTCGATGACGAAATTAAAAAAACATATTTCAAAAGAAATAAAATGTTAATCAGCAATGAAATAATCGAACAAACCAACAGATAAATTCCTGAGCCAACTTCTTGCGAACTTTTCTGTTTGAAAACAACGATCGAAATCATCGAATTGAACAAACCAATTAAAAAGAAAACAATTGTTAACAAACAACTCAATTGAATTGTCAACGGTTGATGGAAAAGATGTTCATTTAATTTAATTTGATAAGTTAAAATTTCATCCAATGTTAAACCTAAACCTTTACCATAGAATTGACATTGAGAACCGAAAAAACAATCTCGACAAACACAAATCTTTCGCGATGGACAAACGGGATCATCTTGAAAACATTGACCACCATTTAAACATTCTCGTTGCAATTTACATTCTAAATTCTCCTTTTGATTGAATTCAAAACAATTGGCAAACGAATCTTTTGTACAAATACATAAATGATGTTCATCGTAAAAACATTCGATATCTTTCAAACAAATTAAATGATAAGATTTCATTCGTTCGAATTGAGATTGACCAGTGAAATTCATCAATGAATTCACCGGGAAACATTCTCTCGATGGATTGATCTTCGTTGAAACATAATCATTTACACGATGATCAACGAACGATAAATAATAACGATCGTTTAATTTTACTAAAACGATTTCATGATGAACTCGAACGAGAAAACGAACTTGAAATTGAAAAAGTGTTAATTTTTCAATGAGAATCGTCATTTCAGGATCACGACCAGTTCGTAAACGAAAGAAATAAGCTAAAATATACGAAGATATATGTAGATCTTCGATTTCAATATGAAATTCATATTTTTTAAATTGACATCTCGATCCATAATATTCATTTGGACAAATACATTTGTATTTATTTCCAAGAGAATTTTGAAGATCTCGTCGAATACATTCACCTTCATTCAAACAATAATCTTTGGGACATTCCAATGACAAAGAACAACGACGACCAAATCGACCAAATCGACAAATACATTCACTTCGATCGTTTGTTAAATAATAAATCAACGAACCATTCGAACATTTTCCTGTTTTCGTTGGATCAACAACTTGTAAATCACAATGAATTCCTTTCCAACCAGGAAAACAACGACAAAATGATTCATTTCGATTTTGATATTGAAAACATTGACCGTGAAAACATCGATGCAAACATTGCGACGAAATTGATGGAGAATTTTCATTGATATAAACAATCGAACCGAGACGATTCACGGGCAGAAATGAAAATGGATTTGCAACAAACCAACTTCCACGATACGAAAGTAAACGTTTTTCATAAACATCAATGCGAACATAAAATCGATGAGATCGATTCTTTGGTCGATCGTCAAATAATAAATAACGATTGATTTTTATTGAACAAGTTTCACTGGAAATGTAAACATATTCAACCAATGAATTCAATTTCTCTTCTTCGTTCAAATTCGAATTTATCAAGAGAATAACAACCGTGTAAATCTCATTGATTTTAGCTCGAATCAATTGTAATGAAAGACTAACACGTTCATTTTGAAATTGACATCGATCACCATAATAACTCGGAGGACAAAGACAAACTTTGTTCTTTTCAATAACATCGTTTCGTCGTAGGACAACACCGAGACCACGATTACAAAACCAAGGCCAAGAGTTATTAGTCGTTGTCGAATGATTCTTTTCGAGAATTTCTTTTGATTGAATTGTTTGATTGATATTGGAACTTTTGAAAGTCTTTTTCGGATATGAATTTGTTGTTTTCAATGAAAACGAATCGATTTGTTTGTCGAAATTGTCAAATAAATAACAAAATGTTTTTTCGATAGTTGTTTGCTGAGTGATTGACTTCGAACAAATTAATTTCGTTTGATTTTCACAGAAAAGTTCATCATCTCGATTTGGACACGATGGGATTCCATTACAAATGTCATTCAACGATAAACAAGTGTCACTGTCTTGACAATGAAATAATTTGTCACTCGACGGATAAACTCTTTTACAAAATCCAATTTCATCTGTTCCACCTAAACAATCGATTTGCTGATTATTCATTAAATTCGATGGTAAACAAATCAATGAATGATTGACAATTGACAAACACGGATGACTATTCAATGGACAAATCACTTTCTCCGAACATTCAAATTCATCGACACCATTCGAACAACTCCAAACGCTGTCACATTCCGAATAAAGATTTCGACAAGGCCAATTCGTGCAATTCGATTCATCAGTTAACAATTCATTCGTTATCGAATCTTTGTAAAGATATTCTTCTAAACCATTGCAAAGACTTCGAAAAGGAATTTTCGTTGGAAAATAATTTCGATTGATTTGACATTCATCGGTCGTATGTAAAAGAGAATAACATTTTCTATCATTTAAACATTGAACATGATTTTTATTATTAATTAAACAACTTAATTCGCCATCTTCATCATCATTTAAATAACAATCGCTATTTTCATCTAAAATTCGAGATTTTGATATTAATTTCGACGAATTTTCACATCGATACAATGAAGAAACATTTTCATAATCTTTTAAATTAGTTAAGAATTGAACATTGGTAAAACAAGATCGAAAATAAATATCAATCGATAACATAATATCAATCCAATCGTTTCCACTTATTTCAGATATAATTTCACTTTGATTTCGATTTAAACAACTCAAATTCTTGTAAATCAAATCGGCTTTTAAATGTTCACAAAATGTTTGATTAAAACAAATATAATCAGGATAAATCAATGGATGTTCATCGGTTTTCATTGAAATATTTTCATATAACAAATAAATATGATTGAAATCAATTGGAATCGATGGAAACATGAAGAGATCTTCACAATATTCAATTGAATTTCCATTTAAAATCGATTGACAATCCAGCGAATGAACAAGTTTAGTTAAACAAATCATAAAAATAAAACAATGATGATTCAATTGATTTTGTTGAGAAATTGAATCGATGAGATGTCGATGTCTTCCATTGTGACATTGATCGAATTTTTGAACACATTGTCCATCTCCGCATGGATAATCGAACCAATTCGTTCGACATGAATGTTCTTCACAACGAAAACGAGGATCACGATAACAATTCGATGGATAAATTACATTCGAAACTTCATCCGAACGATCAAGACAATCAGCTTCACCAAAACCATTCTCCCAAAATTGTTCAGGAATACATAAACCATTGTGACAACGATATTCATTCGATGAACATTCATTCATTTCCATTAGAAAACAATCTTTTTCATCTAAACCATCGTTTAAACAATCGACATAACCATTGCAAATCTCACGCCAATCTAAACAATTCAATTCACTACCTTTCCAACATTTCAAATGAACATAACAAGTTAAATCAACGAGTTCATCATTTGACGAATCTTTCCATGATAAACGACTGGAAAATTCATGTTCAACTATTTCATCGAACGACATTTGTTCGTCAATTAAAAATGAATATTGACATTCGTGACCAAACCAAGGTTTACTACAATTCAATAACTCGACTTCTGATAAAGAATTTGTTTGTTCATTTAAATAAAATTCATATTCTTCAATTAATTCGATTGGAATTGACCAAGATAACAGATGTTCACTACTGATATTCGACATTTTTAATTCTTCAAAAGTCAACTTCCATTGATTTTGTCTATTATTTAAATTTCTAAAATAGACTTTGCCTTGATTTGTTGGTCGAATACAATAATCAATGACATCATTGATAATATTGGCTAATTGTTGATAAACAAATGTTTCACTACTTACTTCATACGATAAACAATCAAATTCAAATTGATTTCTATCAAATAATATCAATTGATTCTCTGTTAGATTTATAGAAAAAAGAACAGTTAGTAGAAGTAACAAAAGTAGTCTTAACATTGATCGGATCGTTTTATCAAATGACATTTTCTCTTTTTCAAAATCGATAGAACACACGTTCAAAAGGTTAGTCTAATATTTAATTCACATTAGCTCATTTCCTTTTTTTTCTTTTAACAAACGTCAAGGTAAATTTCAGCTCAAAGAGATTATTTATTAAATGATTAAATTTGTGTAATGTTCAAAATAACGCGAGCAATTTTTTTCAGTGGTTTCGATCTTAATTGTGAAATTGGAAATCTTGATTTTGAGATTGGCGATCCAAAACAAGTACAGTCTCGATGTGGACCTGTCCAACTAATTCTACAATAACCAGTTAGATAACCCACGTAACGACAATGACGTTGACAAAGAATTTCATTTCGACGATCTGTTTCATCACAAAGGTGATTACGTATTTCACGTACTAATTCGTCCATTTCAGCCCAAGCTAAAAAATCAAATTTTCTTTTCGTTTTTTTTTGTCTTAGTAAAGTGAAGAGATTCATACAAGCACCAAATATATCTGAGAAATCTCTCTGTGCGCTCACTCCAATGCTCATGATAATTAACACTATAACAATAAATAGAACCAAAACTTTCATCTTTTCACTGAACACTAAAATCAATAAAATAGAATCGAAATGTGATGTTAATTCGTATGATACCTTTCTCTGGATTATAAATAAACAAGATACTGTTGACAGATTTTGATTATGATGAGAGCATTTCCCCAAAATGAACGAGTATATAAATCAAATGATCGAGACCAAACAGTTTCTGTTAAACTCCCACGTAGGAATGAAATAGATTTTGTCGATTACCTTGATTAACCACATTGGTTTCGTGGGTGTATCATTCACACTAGTTTTTTTTTTCCAATAAATAAAATACAATGTGTTCTTTTTCTCTACTCCCCGGCTGACATGGAAAACAATTGTTTGACATAAGAAAAGGAAAGAAGATTTATCAGATGATCATGTTTTAGTAAAACGTCGACTAACGCCCCTTCTATTAGTTTACCATCTCTGCTAATATTTAATCAAAAAAACTTATCTAAAAGAATCATTTTTGAGATTATTTTGTAATTGTAGATCTATTCCTGACAAGAATTATTTTCTAATCAATGTAAAGGACAAGAAATTCAAATGTTCTAAGTCATGTTCTCTTTTACAAATCATCACAATTAAATTTACTTTATTTATTTTCAAAAAAACAGAAAAATTCAATGTTCTATTCGTTCAAATTCTTCGTTTTCTCACACGTTGAATAAAAATCGGCGATCGAACTGGTTGTTTCAATGTTCGTTGATCGAATTGATTCGATCCATTTAAATATCCTGATAAAATCGATAGAAGTAAAACAACAATTGTTTCAAGTAAAATTCCAACAACAAACAAAGCAAAACCAGCACCCGTGTATTTTAAAACTGAACCAGCAACAACCAAACAACTTATGCCAAATATAATGCTTAGCAACGCAATTATTGGTGCAATATAAAGTACATGAGCTCGTAGAACAACGAAACCAATTGACAATGAACTGATAATGGAAAAGAAAATAAATAAAATAGAAATTATCGATAGAATAGCACTACTACGTAATCGATAATAGTCATCTAAGAGAATTTGATAAATGGGTTGATCGTATGTTAAATATAATGATGAACCACTCGTTGGATTTATACATCCAGATATATACGATGTTTGATTTAAGATTGAACTCAAATAAGATGTTGTTGAACATGTAAATGAATTATACGATGTACATTTATAAGAATTACTCAACCAATCTAATGTTGCATTCGGTAAAAAACAAGAATAAAATAGATTTGCTTCGGCATATAAAATTGTTTGATTAGCATTTTTGCCTTGATACCACGATGGTAAACCAACACCAACACAACAAAATATTAAACTTATGAATCCAATTAAACTTGAAACGACGCCAACAATATTACTCAAACGATTTCGATTACGTGTTACCATTCTATTCAATTTTTTTTCAATTCACAGTCATTAACAAAGAAAAATAACATTTTTATAGGCTGACTCGTTTTTCTATTCTTAAAATTGAAAAAGAAAAACAATTTGAAGTTATTTATCTAAATAAAATGTTTTTTTTTATTTATCTTTAATAAAAAATGTAATAACATATAAAAATTCTTTTCGTAGCGATGAAATCAATTTTGTTAAAATTGTTGGTTGAGTTTGTTCAATGATTGAAAATTGTCTTGCTCGATAACATTCTTTTAAAATCAATTCCAATCCAATCAAAAGATTTTTCTCGAAGAAAAGATTTTCTCCAATTGAATTTGTTAATTGTTGATAAACTTGTTTATTTTGAACAACTGATCGACCACATTGAATTAACGATGAATGATATTTGTTTAAACTAAATGACGTCGTTTCATTCGAATTCATTTCCAACGAAATCGAACGTTTGCCAAAGAATTCTGTTAAAAGAATAAAGAAAATTAACATCGAAAGTAAACAACATGTTGAACAACATAACAATGTTCGACGACGAGATTCGCGTTTGCCAATCTCCGATATACGACAGACATTTGACATTTATTTTCTTTTTTCAATATTTACATTTTTACAAGACACAAACAAAAAATTGCGCCAAATTTTCTTCGACATTTCGTTAATTTATTCTGTTTAATTGAATTAACCTTCAAATTTACCAAGGAGATTTTTGTCTTTGAAAAAAAAACATTTGAATCGAATGATTTAAATCGTTAATCCATTTAAAACAAAGCACAAAAAAGAAAAATGTCGTTTGCCTTGATATTTATTGTTTTGACAATAATTTCCTTCGACATATTCTCGAAAAAGGTTATTCAAAATCTGTCTCGTCTCTTTTCTCGTTTTCTTAATCAATCGACGACTTTCACATTACTTCAAATCTCTCATGTTTAACAAAATCGTAATTCAATTCAATTTATTTTCTTCGATTCATATTTATTTTCTCTTGTCTAGTTCAAAAGAAACAAAAATGAACAAAAAATCAATATAACTCAACAACAAGAGGTTTTATTAATTCAATTACATTGTTTCTTTCGAATTTATTTCATTTTCATTTTCAGGAAAAAGACGCTCATGAATGGGATCGACCGATTGAATTTGTTTTTTCGTTGATTTCGAATTCAGTTGGTCTTGGTAATGTTTGGAGATTTCCTTATTTAGCTGCAAAAAATGGTGGTGGTTCGTATCTCTTTACTCGATAGTTTCTATTTTTTTAAAAAGAGAATTATTGAATTGAATAGGTGCATTTCTGATTCCATATTTTACAATATATTTTCTAATTGGTGCACCTCTTTATTATCTCGAACTGGCTCTTGGACAATTTTCGAGTCGAGGTCCAGCCACGGCATTTATTTTTGCAAAGGGTTGGCAAGGTGTTGGATTTGCTATGATCATAAATACGATCTTTTGTATGTTATATTACAATGTGATCATTAGTTGGGCTTTGTTTTATTTTGTTTCATCATTTCGAAAGAATCTTCTATGGTCAAAATGTGAATATTGGTGGAATGATGATAGATGTTTTGTTCCTGGTGCAAAAGATTCGTCTTATTCTGTAAATGGAATCACATATAATTGTACAGAAACACAATATCAAAATATTTCGGATTATTTTTGTATTCCAACGAATCAAACTTCGAATCGTGTCACAGCAACAGAACAATTCTTTTAGTAAATACAAACAAATCGAATCATTTTTCGTTTTCAATTTAAGTTTGTTTTTAAGTAAATTATTATTGGGAAAAAGTGAAAGTTTTGAAGATTTTGGAACACCTCAATTGTTTCCAGCTCTTTCATTACTTGGAGCTTGGTTCATAGTTGGTGCTTGTATTATTCGTGGTGTCAAATCATCAGGAAAAGTACGTTTTCATCTTTACATTTTTAGTTTGAATATGTTTAACAAATTGAATAGGTCGCCTATTTTACAGCTCTTTTCCCGTATGTTGTTCTTCTTAT
>ERZ778029.2920-NODE-2920-length-11136-cov-4.084920_pt1 | contig 11136 bp, 10 predicted proteins | sample MGYA00375759_ERZ778029 | MGnify/ENA primary metagenome ERZ778029 (study PRJEB29350, sample SAMN05389819) | bioreactor metagenome | isolation source: Ammonium sulfate bioreactor | place: South Africa: University of Cape Town | collected 2014-04-04 ...
TTTTGGTTTGTTAACTGTTTTAAATGTTCATCGTATTCATAATCGTGTACATAATCAATCAAGTATACCTACTGTAAATAACTCAAAAACGACAGAATCTCGTGTACGAAAAGTTGATCATCATCTCTTACGAATGTTACTCGTTCAAATAGCTCTGTTAAATATTCTTTGTCTTCCACAAGCTATTCAAAAATTTCATGTTACTTTTCATCCTCTTGGTTCAACATCGAGATTAGCCGATGCCATTGAGATCTTTCTCTATAATATTGATTTACTTCTTGCATTTATTGCAAGTGGTATACCGTTTTATATCTATACGTTAGCTGGTGGAACGATCTTTCGTAAAGCATTTATTGATTTGATACGAAAAATCTTTTAATGTTGAATATTTGATTAAGAATTCTGGAGGTGTTTAATTAGAATAAAATATCTACTCTAGAGATTTTGTTTTTGTTCTGATCATGACCGACGTCTAGAGAAACATATGGTTTACTTCAATTACTCTCGGAGATTTAATTGATAAAATCATTTGAGTATATAATCGAGTAATATTCAGAGAAACAAAAAAAAACGTGATTTTTTTCTTTTTGCCTATGAATTATTCTCACACGAGTGAACTAAAAGGTAAAATAAAATACACATACAACGAATTCTTCTTTTAAAACTCAAATATCATTACTTTTAGATCCACTTTTTGATATGATCAATACACTAGATTATCTAACTCAACAAATGAATCGTTATTTAGCAGCGCTTATTTTCATATTCGGTGTTGTTGGTAATACGTTAAATTGTTGCATTTTATCTCAACGAATACTTCGTACAAATCCATGTGCTTTATTATTTCTTATGTCATCATTCGTCGATTTAATATCGATTATTGTCGGTTTAACAACTCGAATCTTAGCTGGATGGAATCTCGATCCGACAACAACAAATAATTTCATTTGTAAATTTCGTGCATTTACCGTCTTTAGTACAAGAACAATAGGAATATGGTTAATTGCTTTAGCTACTATCGATCGATGGTTATTATCATCAACAAATTTTCATCGTCGACAAAAGAGTAAATTAGAAAATATTGAACGTAGCATTTGTCTAACAATTACACTTTCAATACTGTTCTATATTCATATGCTTGATTGTTATGAAGCCAATCTTACTGATACACCATTGAAATGCTATGGTAAAAATCGACAATGTCGTTTGTTAACCGATCTAACTTATGCTTTAATAACAATTGTCCTTCCATCGATTGTTATGATTGTATTCGGTTTATTGATTGTTTCGAATGTTCGTCGTCTACGTCGACGTATTCAAACTGTCACCATTGTTTCAATAATTATAGCAACACGTGAACGTCAATTTAAAATACGTAAAACTGACCGACAATTATTACGTATGTTATTCTTACAGATTATACTTCTGATTAGTTTTTGTATTCCACAAGCTGTACAAAAATTCTACATGACATTTCGTCGGTTCGATCATAGGACAAGACGAGAAGATATTCTTTTGAATTTTTTCTATAATATCGAAGTTTTAATTTCATTTATTGCGAGTTGCATGCCATTTTATTTATATACATTAACCGGTGGTGGAATATTTCGTCGTGCTTCAATAGAATTTCTGCATGAAATCCATTTGAAATTTTTAATTTGCATGGAGAAATTTTTTGGTTAGTAAATAAAATAAATTCTAGCGAATCCATATGCGAATTTCTTGATTCGAATTCGATATTGTACATGTTGTTGGGAGATTTTGTTCGAGCCAATTGGTTAGAGAATAACATTTAACAATTAAAACACGAAGATGTTCGAGATGATTTAGAAGATGAATTATGTCGATTTGTTCTTGAATGTTAATAAAAAGTATTTGACATTGTTGACCAATCGATGATTGAATTAGATTTTGACAATCTTGAGACGTATAGAAAATCATTGAACCACGAAGATCTAATTGTCGAATGGACGGATGAATGAGTGATGAAGGGAAACGATTGTCTTTTGACCAAGTCGAATAGATTAATGTGTGAAGACGAGGCAATTGCGAGAGAAAATCTTGAAGATTTCGAAGTGTTTGATCGGCGATTTGATCGAAAAAAACAAGTTTGAGAATTTCTAATCGAGTAAATTGAATTTGAAATGAATTTAATAAATCATCGAGATGACTTGTTAAATATAAATAACGAATCTTCGATAGATTTCGGTCAGTTATCGATGAATTTGTAAATGATATCGATGTTGAATATAAATTTTTAACGTGATCAAATGAATAAAATTTTGTTGTTGTTGAATTCGTTTGATTTGTTTCGAGATATGTAAAATCTTCGAATATATACGGAAGTGTATAGATATGAATCAATGGAAATATATTCGATTGACTCCAATAACATTGAACAAACCATTGATGTTGTTCGATCCAAAATGAACTTGAAAATGACTCGAGAATTTCATTGAGTTGATGTTCATATGGAAATGAACAAGACATTTTAAATTGAAGAATGATTAGATTAGATAGATAAGTTTCGATGAGATTTTGCCATTGATATCCATTGAAAAAGCCAGATTTGATTACGATACGTAATTTTGAAAGATTGGGAAATGTTTGAAGAAGAATTTTTAGACTTTCAAATGAACCATCGAATTGTAAATGAAGAATTTTGATTGAGAAATATTTCCTAGTTGAGATCGATTCAAAATCATTTGAATGATCGTAAACATGGGCATTGAGAAAATACAAATGACGAAGATGATGAAGAAATTGAATTAATTGTTGAACTGTACATTCGAGATATGGTATTGAAAGATATTGAATCGATGCTGTTTGAATTGATGGTGTACAAAAACAGCAATCACTATCTCGAGTAATATCTAGATTACAATGAGTTAATTTTGATAATGTTCGAATACGATCGATGATGTGAATATCATAGATTTCATTGAAGATGATATAGTATCGAGTGAGATTGAGATATGTTAGGTGAATAAGTTGAGGTAATTGATTGATAATTGATTGAAGTGAATCGAATGAATAGATTTGATGAATCGAAAGAGATTTTAAGTGTGTAAAATGTGAAAATGATAGATTGTAGGAAAAGAAACGAGCGATTTGTTCGGGTGTATTATCATCGTCGGATAAACGAAGAGAAACAACGTGATTGGTGATTGATGGAAGAATTTGTTGGCAAAGAAAATCGAATTGAGTTTTTGTACAAGATTGAAAATCGAGATAGTGAGTTTGTAAATGAATGTAGATGAGATTGTTGAAACGATGATTGATATTGAAGAATGATTGAACAAGATCAATCGAAGATAGATATTCGAATAGCTCGAGAAATAATTCATTGGATAAGAATTCTAGATAGAACATGTTTTCCCCGAGTGCAACGTGAAAATGTTGTTTTTTGTTTTTGTTTTTTCTCGTTCTGTTTTCTTTCCTCCTTTGCGCTTGTCTTTGGTGCCGTTTAGAGAAGGAGTAAATTCTGTTGCCAGAAAAGACGGCAAAGAAAAGAAAAAGAATATATATACGCGTTTTTTTCTTCTTTCTGTTCTGTTACTGTCAACAACTATTTACATTCAAACAACAAAAAAAAACGAGAAACAATTCCTAATATCGAATAAATTTTTGTACACGATGATTTTCATGATCGGCAACGTAAAGATTGAGTTGATCATCGAATGCTAATGAAAGAGGATTGTTGAGATGTTGACTATCACTTCCACTTTCACCAGCTATACCAGCAATCGTAATGCCTTGAGATTGACCAACTAAAAACATTTGTATTCGATGATTAAATCGATCGGCAACATACAGATTTCCTATTGAATCTACTTTGATATCTGCAGGCCATTGTAATAATCTTGACGATTTGCCTGTTAAACCTGAACGACTACCAACAACTAGATGCCATTCTTGAGCTCCAACTACCCATCGAACAACATTATTTGCTCCTGCATTAGCAATAAGGAGACTATTCGTCTGACGATCAAAAATAACTGCATACGGATTGTGTAATTGATTTCGTTTGAATCCTTTTCCATTACCACCAGCCACGATCTCGCCTTTCGAACTATTATACTGAAAACGTAGGATTTGATGTGCATGTCGATCAGCTACATAAATATCTTCAGTAATTGGATCATAATCTAAACCGTATGCTGATTGTAGTTGACAAGTTGAATTCATTGATAGATTCCCACAACCAGCAGCAACAGTCGATCCAATCAAAGCATTTTTTGTCCATAATTGAATACGCATATTCGATGAATCTCCTATGTAAATATTTTCGTCAGAATCAACAAAAAGTCCTGCTGGGTTGAGTAAATCATAATTCGAAGAGCCATATGTTCCATCAGCATGACCGGCAACTGTTTTACCGATTGACTGATGTTTTAGAAATTTTTGAATACGATTATTAACGCGATCAGTGACATAGAGTGTCGACGATCGATCTATGGCTATATAACAAGGATAATTCAATAGATGAGATGCATTACCATTGACATTTGTTACGCCAGCTACTGTAATTCCCGATAGATTCCAACGAAGTATTGGGTTTCTAGCTGAAAAATATTGTTCATAAATAAGAAAAAGAGTTGATCGTTGTTTGCATGTATTGGCCAAGCGTATAATTATAATTAATAGAACAAATAAAACAATAATAATAGAAATTAATCTCAGTAGACATTGTACCAAATACCTTGAATAATATTGGGTTAGCTATAGTTAAAAAGAACGCAATTTTTACCTTTTTATTTTCAAAGAACCTTCATCAATAGTAAATAGTCGGTCAAATTTCATTCGTTATTATGTATTCGTTCGAAATATGAATATGAGAATGTTTGCTATAGCATATACTACTTCGTTTCACGCACAGTTGGCGATTAATCGAATAATGCCATGATTTCTTTTTCGAAATGTATAAAAAAAAATCTCGCTGGCAGAATTTTTCTTCTTCTTCGTTTCATATAAGCATTGCTTAGATTTCAATGCTGTTTTTTTCTCAAGGATAAAAGAAAAAGGACTGTATTCACAAAATTCACTGATAAAAGAACACGTGTGTTGTTCGTTGTTTCAATACCGCACGAATTTTTGTACGCGATGATTCGAACAGTCTGTAACATAAAAATTCAATTGATTGTAGAAATAAAGTCGAATTGTTTCCAACTACACCTGTGCGTCCTGCAATAGTAGTTCCGTTTGTTTGACCCGATTGAAAGAATTGAATTCGATAGTTATATCGATCTATTGCTAAATTCCATCGAAGATTGTCTTTTCGTCATGTTTCTGTAAATTCTGATGGCAACAGTAAAATTGAATTTAATAGAGAATATATGACTTTCGACGGTTTCTATTCGTCTGACCTACATATTTTTATTTAAATAATCGATAACAATCAAAGACAAACAGAAAAAAAGAAAGAATAAATCAGTTTTCACCATGAAAAGATATTAATCGATCCTGGATAGATGATTAATTTGTTTGATTCACTATTTGATAAATATTGTTTTGGCCATTGATATTCCTTTGAGATCTGTTCGGGTATTGTTTGACGTGTGAGAGTTTGTAATGAAATATGTATAGCCTCGTCTTGAAATCGATTCATATGAATGATAATCTAAACAAAACAATCCAGGATTTTTCGTTTTTTTTTTGTTTTATTTTTCTATTACAATAAATGTTTGCTTGTGAGTCGGTGCCTCACGTATAAACCAAATAATATTTCGTGTTGAATCTCGTCCATATTTCGAAATACCATTTTGAAATGCTTCATTCTTTCTTAACATCGCTAATCGACGAAAAAACATCAACAATGATTCGTTTTCATTTTCAAACATGGATTCTTGTGTCTACAGATAATTACATTTTTCTTTCTTCTAATGAAATTATTTCATCATACTTTCACATCTGTTTCTATTGAATCTAAATCATCATTATCATCGTGCACATCCAATGACCATGGCATCCACGAATTATATCTCTACGAACAGAAGAAGACGAAATTATGAATAATTTTTTTTCGAAATTTTCAAACCTGTTTTACTCCTAATTCATCGCCAGAAACTATAATCGGTGTTCCACCAATTAGCATTCCGACAGTGAACAAAATTCTTTGTGAAACAACATCTAATAGACCAAGTCGAACTGAATCTCGATATGGTTTAATCTAAATATTTAAATCAAAGAGAAACACACACTCACGAGATAACAATCGTTTTCAATACCTGCCAAAACGATGATAGATGTTGTTTTTCGAGAAATAGTGAAACAGAATTTGCATAATTGATCTCTTCATCGATTAATTTCTCCGACACGATACTTTGCAAATCATTTGGAATGTCGAATAATAATAATAAACTAGAAAAAATCTGTAAAATAAAGAGTAATTATATATGATATCAATAATTACTTCGTTTTTGTTGATTGTTCAATATTTTGAATAAGATTTTTCCAACGATGAATTGTTTTAATTGAGATAATATAAGATTGAGTGTTTGAATCTAGTTCAAGTGGTAAATCGACTCGAATACCATCGATTTGTCTCTTTTCGAACCAAAAACGAATTCGAAACTATTTCATACAGAAAAACAAGTAACGATTAATCAACAAAAAAAAACAATCCATACTTCAGCTTCGGCAATAATTTCTTTATCGGAAAAATTCAACGGCATCCGTTTATAAGCTTTCGTATAAATACAACCGAAATCAGTTTTATTTCGTACACATGGTGAATATGCAAGATTTACTGCTGATGAAAGAGGCAGATCGATAACGAGATGCATATCTTTTGTATTGAGTAATTCTCTCAATTGATTCCAATCATTTTCATTGCCAATATGTGAATCAAATGTAAGCAAATCACTTGTTTGAAAGTTACCATATTGTCGATCCCATAGTTCGATTATTTGTTCGGATACATTGAAAATTGATGATTGAAGTAAAATTGTTTGAATATGATTCTTTTCGAAATAATCAAATTTATTCACCAGACCTTGAAGATCGCCAATACCATCATTATTACTATCATAAAATTTTGGAACATTAACTTCATAGATAATCTCATTTTCATACCAAATCGTATCTATTACTGTTGGAATGCATGAGTGAGAAACTGAGAAAATATAAGTAAATACGGTAAAGCTTATCAATGGAATTATAAGTACGAATGGAAGATAATCTTTAATGTTCTAAAAAATTGAAGATAGTTGATTTAATTGATTTTGTTTTTTTTTCTCGTAACTTACAGTATGATTTTCTGATGTTTGAATTTTTTCGTTCGATAATAAACAAACATCAACACAATTAGAATCGTCCATTTTATTAACTTCGCGCATAATCATTTTCGTTTAAATGAGAAAAAAAAAGACAAAAACTATTTCCATTGTATTTTAGTGATAAGAAACCAGATGAAAAGAGAAATATTTTCTTTTCGACATTCTTTTCTTTTGTATATGAGCAGTTGTTATCAAAGTAAATAAGAGAAAATTCACTGATCGACGTTGACAACTGTAGTTGATCGACAAAATAAATATGTGTAGAAGAAAAACGATTCTCGAAAGACATTTGTTCGGTTAGACTGGTTGAATGAATCCATTGATATTTATCTCGATTTTATTCGTTAATTTACAATTCGTATCATCAATCGACGATATGGATGTTATTTATTTGAATGTTGGTGGTCGATTGATAACAACGATTCGATCGACATTGACATGTATGCCTCAATCGGTTCTAACTCTGATGTTTAACAATCAATTAGAAGAGAAACTAAATCTCGATGAACAAGGTAATGTTTTTCTTGATTTCAATCCGATTTTATTCGAATATTTACTTGAACAATTACGAATGTTTGAAAATAATCAAACAAAAATGAGAATCTATCCACCGACAATACCATCGTTGATTAAACCATTTGAAAAAATGCTTAGAAAATTAAATATTAATTATACTCAAAATGAAAACAAAATTCTTCATGTGAATGTTGGCGGAGAAAATATGACGATACGAAATATGATTATGAATCAACTGCCGAATTTAACAAATGAATTTTTTATAGATTCGAATCCAGAAAATATTCGACAATTAATTAAAGAACTACGAAATAACTCGGTACCAATACCAATTATTGAAACAACAACAGCAGCATTTTCTCTTCCTCCTCCTCCTCCTCGTTCGCTTAATGATTATCAGGATGGAATCTGTTCGAATGCAACATGGGATACAGAAGGCATTACTGTTGCAGGCGGTCATGGACAAGGTTCGCATATCTATCAACTCGATCATCCCATGGGAATATTTGTTGATGCAAATTCTTCGATTTATGTCGCTGATACATATAATCATCGTATTGTTAAATGGGCAATGGGTGCTTCTCATGGTGAAATCATTGTTTATAATAATGAAACACAAAATTTCGTTTCCAAAGTTGTTATGAATAATGACAATGGTACGATGTATTATTGTGATCGATGCAATAATCGTGTCGAACGATGGTTTAATCATGAAAGTGAAACAATTCTTTCGAATATTTCATGTTGGGGTTTAGCATTAGATCGAAATGGTTCATTATACATATCGATTCAAGAAGAACATCGAATTCTTAAATATCCAAATAGACAAATCATTGCCGGTGGTCATGGTGAAGGTAATGATGATAATCAATTATCAAGTCCATATCAAATCTTTGTTGATCATAATCAAACAGTTTATATTGCCGATTATTTTAATCATCGAATTGTCAAATGGTGTGAAGATTCGGAAAACGGTGTTCTTGTTGCTGGTGGTCATGGTTATGGTGATAGTCTCGAACAAATGAAATTACCACATTCAATTGTTGTCGATCAAATGGGTACAATGTATATTGTCGATTTTGGTAATGATCGAATATTACGATGGTTTACAAATTCAACAGTTGGTTCAATAATTATTGCAAATCAAAATATAGAAAATAAATCGAATCGTTTATCGGATCCATATGATATTGCATTTGATCGAGAAGGCAATCTGTATCTTGCTGATACATCAAATCATCGAGTACAAATGTATCGAATCGATAAAAGTGCATGTCTTGGTAGTTGAATTTTTTGTTTTGTTCTGAGCTTTCAAATAAATCAGTTAGTTCTCAATTGTTTTCTGATGTCAATAGAACGTAAACATATGAAAGAGGAAGATGCCACTTTTACCTCTCAACACCCTCAATAAATTAACATTGACTAGAATAGTTGACGTAATCTGAGTACGATTGAATATTTAGAAGAAAAATAAATTTTGTTTTTATACGCCTACAGACGGTAAAAAGGAAATTTCCAAATAGAAAAAAAATCGAAGGAGTATATAAAGAAAGTGACATGTCGACGATATGTTATCGTTATCGATTTGACTTTCTCGATTTTTTTTGCGTTCTGTATTTTCAAAGTAATGGAAAGAAAAAAAAATACGCATGCTTTTTTTATTATTTTGTCTGCTTGTAAATATAGAACGAATCATGTTACTTGTATTTTAAGATTCTGAATTCATGGGAACAGACTACGAAATAATAAAACAACGTGTTCGTCGATTGACTGATGTTGCCAATGAACCACTTGAATATCTATCGATTATTCAGGGTTATGCAGAAATGCCGATTGTTTCACTCGAACAAGCTGTTGAACCATTAATCGATTTAGTTTCAACTGTTCAAAATCATGCTTATATAGCTAAACAACGATGTCTCAATCCTGCTGACAATCTTCTGTCCGATGAGTCAGCAGCTATCATGCTCTATACAATGGATTGGTCTCCATCGGACCGATGTCTTTACAATGTATTGAATGCTACCTTAAGATCAAAAAATCGAGACAAACTTAAACCTTGGTTTTCATATTTGAGATTGTTTATTGGTGGATTAACTCGTCTTCCTACTGAACAGCAAACGGTCTATCGTGGCATAAGAAAAGATATTTCTCGTGATTATCAAATGGGACAAACAATAGTTTGGTGGGCATTTTCATCTTGTACGAAAACGTTAAATGTTTTACAATCGAGTTTATTTTTGGGTAAAACAGGCGCTCGAACAATGTTTCATATTAAATGTAAAACAGCGCGAAACATCCGTCATCATTCATATTTTTCTGAAGAAGATGAAATACTTCTACTTGCTGCAACTGAATTTAAAGTTACGGGTTGTCTCGATCAAAATGATCTTCATATAGTTGAACTTGAAGAAACTGAACCCAGAATTCCTCTTCTACAACCTATAACGAACTCGTCGAATTCGAACAATAAAACAACAAACAATTCAATGATGTCATTAACGCCACCAAAACATCAAAATGCTTTGTTAGAAGAATACATTAGTCGAAATAAAGATAAAATAAAATTTAGTTTCACTCGAGAAAATTTTAATGACGATGATATAGAAATTATTGCGTATTATATTGTACAAAACAGTTCTGTAAGTAATAAAATACCGATGAATGAGAAATCTTTACTATTTATATTTATGTATATAGTCGTGTACGCAACTTGATCTTTCGAAAAACTCCATGTCTGTAGCGGGAGCACAATATATCGCATCACTATTGAGATATAATTCAGTAAAATTAAGATTTTATCCGATAATTAGTAATGATTGTTTTATATGGTTTAATAGATACTCAAAGAATTGAATTTGAATAGCAATTTTCTTGGACCACAAGGAACATGGCATATTGCTCAAGCATTAATAGAGAATAAAGTAAGCAATATATTTGACATTTCGAGATTTTTATCGAACATAATTTAATAATAGACGTTGACAAATCTTCAATTATCGAACAATCAAATAGGATTACAAGGAGTTTTACATTTAGCTGAAGCGTTAGGACAAAATATAGTGAGAAATAAAAAGTACTTTGCTTTCGTGTAATTTATATATCTTTTCTTTTCCATTAGACATTGACGCATCTTTTTCTCGAAGACAATCAAATTAACAATGAAGCAGCTTTATGTCTAGCTGATGTACTACGCAAAAATAAGGTTCAATTATCCTCTTGGCTTTGAAGTTTTTTTTTATTAATTTTGATCGATTTCAGACTTTGAAAGAATTGTATCTCGATAAAAATGTTATTGATGATGACGCAGTAGAATCAATTTGTCAAGCATTGGGATTAAATA
>ERZ778029.2923-NODE-2923-length-11130-cov-4.065914_pt1 | contig 11130 bp, 10 predicted proteins | sample MGYA00375759_ERZ778029 | MGnify/ENA primary metagenome ERZ778029 (study PRJEB29350, sample SAMN05389819) | bioreactor metagenome | isolation source: Ammonium sulfate bioreactor | place: South Africa: University of Cape Town | collected 2014-04-04 ...
TACGAGATAAGCTAGTGACTGGAGTTCAGACGTGTGCTCTTCCGATCTTCGCGCTGGTGGCCGTGCTCGGCGGACGAGTTCGCCGAGCACGGCCACCAGCGCGACGATCACCGCGACGCTCGCCCACAGCCACCCGGCCTGCGTGACCAGCAACCAGGCCCCGTTCAGCACCATCGAGGCTGCTGCCAGGCCACCGATGCTGCGCAGGCGCGGCGACGCTGCGTTGGCCGGCAGCCACTGCCAGACGACGTAGGCGAGCAGGCCCGCGTAGATGACGGACCAGATCGAGAACGCCGGACCGGCTGGCGCGACCAGCGTCGCCGTCGCCGACAGGCTGCCGCCGGCGCTCTCCTCCACCCTGCTTCCGAAGACTCCGAGACCGAAGAGGGTACCGAGCACCATGAAGGCTGCCGCGACGGTCACCACGACCTGACGGACCCTGTCCTGCATCTCTCCTCCTGCGTCCCAACCTTTGACAGACACTGCCACGGTCGTACCCTCACTCGACAGACTGCGCGTGAAACCCTAGACAAACTGCGTAGCCTGCGCGTTCGCCGGTGCCGGCAGCCATAGGATCGCCACCGTCATGGTCACCATCAAGAAGGCCGCTGCGATCACCGGGGTCCCCGAGCACACCCTCCGGGCCTGGGAGCGTCGCTACGACCTGATCAGCACCGCCAGGACCGAAGCCGGCTATCGGGTCTACGACGAGGCGGCGCTGGAGCGCATCCGGGCGATGAACGACCTTGTCCGGGCCGGCTGGGCGCCGAGGGACGCGGCGGTGGAGGCGGCCCGCAACGGCCGGGGCCCGGTCGAGCGGGACGCCGATGAGCGGCTGCTGCGGGCGGCGGCCGACCTGGACGACGACGGCGTCGCCCGGGTCCTCGACGAGCAGTTCGCCCGCGGCTCCTTCGAGACCGTGGTGGACGGGTGGTTGATGCCCGCCCTGGTCCGGCTGGGCCGGGCGTGGGCCGACCAGGAGGTGTCGGTGGCCGGAGAGCACCTCGTCAGCGCGGTGACGATGCGCCGACTCGCCGTCGCCTACGAGGACGCCGGAGGCGGGCGGGGCGGACCGGTCGTCCTCGTCGGCGCCCCACCGGGGGTGGAGCACGAACTGAGCCTGCTGGCGTTCGCCACCGCTGCCCGCCGGGCTGGGGTGAACACGGTCTACCTCGGCGCCCAGGTGCCACCGGAGGCCTGGCGGCTGGCTGTGCTCAAGGTGAAGGCGAAGGCCGCCGTCAGCTCACTGCACCGCCGCACCGACGCCGTCCGCCTCGTCCCCGTCGCCGAGGCGCTCGCGGACGTTCGCGGGCTCGATCTGTGGACGGGTGGTCGCCACCAGCACCGGGCACCGGCCCCCTTCCGTCCGCTCGGGCACTCGATCTCGGCGGCCGCCGCGCGGCTCGCCGGACGCCGTCCGGGGCCGGCACCGGCCGTCTGACCGCACTCCCGTCCGGCCCCCGGCCCGAGCCGATGGGCCGGCGCCGTCAGCGGGGCCCGGCGAGCCGGGAGCGCAGCACCAGCGGCATGACCAGCCAGACTCCGGTGAACGCGATCCCGGCGACCACGAACGCAACCAGCGCGGCGGTCTCGCCGAGGACGAACCCGAAGACCAGGGTGGTCACCAGCGTGATCGTCACGGCGAGCGCGACCAGGCCGACCTTGGCCAGCACGTCGGAGGTCGTGACCAGCGCCTCCTTCACATGTCTGCGGAACAGGATCCGGTGCAGGCTGACCGGCGCCACCACGAGGAGCGTCGCCAGCGCGGCGAAGCCGACAGCGCCGAGGAAGACGCCCAGCATCGCCGGGCTGAGCGAGGTGAACCGCGCCTGGAACGGCACGGTGAGCAGGAAGCCGGAGAGGATCTGGATGCCGGTCTGCGTCACCCGCACCTCCTGCAGCAGTTCGCTCCAGTTGCGGTCGCTGCGTTCCGCTGCCGTCTCGCGGCGCTCGGGCTGCGTGGGCTCGCGTTCCTCAGTCATCCGATTCCCTCTCCACCGCCGATGCCGAACCTGCGCCGGCCGGGCTGGGCGTCACTCGGCCGGGCATGGGCGTGACTCCTCGGGTGCGTATGGCCGGCGGGCCCGAAACGTGTGCAGGATCCCACGTTGCCAACCCTGGACGTCCTGGCGTGCGATGTCGACGAAGCCGGCTTCGGCGAGCCGGCGCGCAAACCTCTCGGTGGCGTCGAAGTCGCGGACGCTCCGCCACAGGTACACGTACAGGCCGGGGTGCCCGCCGACCAGGGCGGCGAGCGGGATCACGACGAGCCAGCAGACGAGGGTCCAGACCAGGCCGGCCAGCCGGCGTCCGGCGACGGAGTACTCCTGGACCACGAGCCAGCCGCCGGGGCGCAACTGGCACAGCGCCGAGCGCGCCACCCGGTCACGGTCGCGGTCCGGCACGTTGCGGAACAGGTACGCCGCCAGGATCCCGTCCACCGGCCCGAGGCGGAGTTCCGGCAAGGCCTCCGCGCTGGCCTGGACGAAGCGGACGCCGTCCGGCCAGGCCTTGCCGGCGGCCCGGGCGAGCATGCCGACCGAGGCGTCCACCCCGACGACGGACGCTCCCGGGAGGGCTCTCAGCAGCGCGGCGGTGGACGAGCCTGAGCCGCAGCCCAGGTCGAGCAGGCACGGCGCGTCCCGGTCCAGCCGGTCGGCGAGGGCGCTCGCGGCCTCGGCCAAGTGCCGGTGGTAGCCCGGGTTCAGCGCGGTCAGCAGGTCGTAGCGTCCCGCCGCGCGATCGAACTCGTCCGCCAACTCCGGCTCGGTGTCCACGCGGCCACCGTAGGGCACCGACCGGCTGTCGTGAGCCTCGAATCGCCATCGTGGCGCTCAAGTGGCCGAGGATCTGCGCTCGCCGGCAGGCCGGTGGCGGGCCCTCCGGATTGGCCGGAAGTCGCCGCGGGTACTGCGGGTGGATGACCGAGTCCGATCAGTCGCCGTCCAGCGACGCCCAGAACACGAACTTCCCGCCCCAGGAGCAGCAGCCGCCCGGCCTGACGAGCCGGATGGATCCCCCGCCCGACCACGGCGAGGAGTCCTACGTCGGCCACGGCCTGCTGGCGGGCCGGCGCGCCCTGATCACCGGCGGCGATTCCGGCATCGGCCGCGCCGTCGCGATCGCCTTCGCCCGCGAAGGAGCGGACGTGGCGATCTGCTACCTGCCGCAGGAGCAGCCGGACGCGGACGCGACCGCTGCCCTGATCGAGCAGGCCGGCGCGCGGGCCGTGACGATCGCCGAGGACCTGACCGACGTCGAGGCCTGCCGCCGAGCGGTCGCCGCCGCCGTGGACGGACTCGGCGGGTTGGACATCCTGGTGAACAACGCCGGCTTCCACTTCACCAAGGACCAGTCGGGGACGCTGGAAGGGCTCGAGCCCGAACTCGTCGACCGTGTCCTGCACACCAACCTGGCCGCGCCGCTGTGGCTGGCCCAGGCCGCGCTCCCCCACCTCGGGAAGGGGTCGGTGATCATCAACACCAGCTCGATCCAGGCCTACGAACCGTCCGGGCACCTGCTGGACTACGCGGCGACCAAGGCCGCCGTCAACAGCATCACCGTCAACCTGGCCGAGCAACTCGGGCCGAAGGGGATCCGGGTGAACGCCGTCGCGCCCGGGCCGATCTGGACGCCGCTGCAGCCGGCCACCCGGACCGCCGAGGAGGTAGCCAACTTCGGAGCCGACAGCCCGCTGGGCCGCGCGGGCCAGCCTGCCGAGGTGGCCCCGGCGTACGTCTTCCTTGCGTCCGAGGCGACCGCCAGCTACGTGTCGGGCAGCATCCTCGGGGTGACCGGAGGCAAGGCGACCTTCTAGCCCCGCTCCACGCCGGGCAGGTCGGTGGTCGCCGGACCCTCGAGCACGCGGCCGTCCGCCGTGAACCGGGAGCCGTGCAGCGGACAGTCCCAGCTGCGTTCCGCCTCGTTCCAGGTCACCACGCCGCCCAGGTGCGTGCAGACGGCCGACACCGCGCACGTCCGTCCTTCCACCGTCGACACCGCGACCGGACGGAGCCCACGCCGTCCGACCACACCCTGGCCCTCCGCGGGCGGATCCGCCACGCTCCTGACCTCGCCGCCGAACCACCCGCGGACCGCCTCGATCCCCACGCCGCCGGTGAGCCGCGCCGCCGTCGGCCAACCGGTGACATCGGTCGCCGAGCCCAGCACGGACGCCCAGCCGGGGTGCGACCCGCCGTCCAGCTGCGCGAGCAGGCGCAGGCCCGCCGCGACCGCGTTCGTCATCCCCCACTTGTGGTATCCGGTGGCGACGAAGACCCGGCCATGGGTCCAGGGCAGCCCGCCGACCAGGGGCAGCCCGGCCGCAGGGGCGTAGTCCTGGGCGGACCAGCGGTGAGTCACCTCGGCCCCGGGGAACCAGCGACGCGTCCAGTCGTCCAGGTCGTCGACACGGTGGCGGGTATCCGCGGCTCGTCCGACCACGTGCCCGTTGCCGCCGACCAGGAGCACGTCACCGTCGCCGGTGACGGCGGGGGTGGTGCGCAACGACCGGGTCGGCTGGTCGATCGACAGGTACATGCCCTGAGGCAGCTCGCCCGGAACCTCGGCGGCCAGGGCGTAGGAACGCTGCGGTTCGAGCACCGCGAAGTGGCCGCCGCGGTCGGCCACCGGTGTTCCGGTCGCGAGCACGACCTGGTCGGCCATCAGGTCGCCTCCCGACGTGTGCAGCGCCACCCGGGCGCCGACCCTGAGCCGGCGCAGCCGGCAGCCGAGGTGGAGGACGCCACCGCAGGAGGTGAACTCGGCCAGCAGCGCGTCCAGCGCCATCGTCGGGTGGAACTGAAGCTGGTCGTCGAGCCGGATCGCACCGGCAACCGGGAAGGGCAAGCCGGTCGCGTCGTCGCGGACCACGGGAAGCCCGGCCTCGACCGCAGCGGCACGTTCGCCTTCCAGGCGCCCGATCCCGTCCCGGTCAGTGGCGTAGGTCCAGGCCGTCCGACGCTGGTACGGCACGCCGTGCGTCGCCAGGAAGCCGGCCAGCCAGTCCTGGCCGGCCCGGTTCGCGTCCGCGTAGGCGCGCAGTACCTCTGCTGAGTGTCGCCGGCGGATCCCGGAGAACAGGGCGCCCTGCAGCAGGCTGGCCTTGGCCGTCGTGTTGCCGGTCGCGACCGCCCCGACACCGCGGGCCTCGAGCAGGGCGACCCTCCGTCCGGACCGGGCCAGGAGCGCCGCTGTCACCACGCCGGTCAACCCGGCTCCCACGACCACGACATCAGCCGATTCGCCTGCCGACAGCGGGGTGCCCGTCGCGTCGATGGGACGCGTGGCAAGCCAGAACGATGTCATCTCGAGCCTCCGGATGGGCGATCGGTGCCGACCCAGTACCCAGGGACGTGACCACCGAGACCGATACGTTCCGGCCTCGCAGGGTAAGCACCCAATTGCCTCGGGGAGACGCCTCCTGGCTGCCCGGGCAGCCAGCGGGCGAGGTGCGCCGGTTGAAACCACAGCCGGCGCACCGCTCCGGGCGCGTCCCGCGGGGCGGGGACGCGGCTCCACAGAAGTGCTGCACCCACCCATGCGCGCCATCAGCAGAGGTTCTATCGTGGTCGCACGAACTCCCGTGAACCAGTGGGATCCACCAAGCCCCCGGGCCCGACCCCGAATGGAGCGTCCATGCCACTGCCCCCCGCCTCGGGCGACCCCGCGTCGTCGTCGCGTCGGGATCCGTCCACGCCGTGGTGGGCCGGGCTGGAGCGTCGGGGGGAGATGGGTCGCCGGTTCGTCGAGTTCGACTGGGCGGGCACCGAACTGGGACCGCTGGACGCCTGGCCGCTTGAGCTCCGGGTCGCGGTCGACCTGTGTCTGGGCACGCTCTTCCCGACCTCGCTGCGGGTGGGAGACACCCTCCGGATGGTCTACAACGACGCCTGCCGCGAGGTCTACGGCGAGGCCCGCTTCCAGGACGCGCTCGGCCAGCCCGCCGCGGACGTGTGGCCGGAGACCACCGCGCAGGTCGGGGACCTGATCGCGACGGTCAAGGAGACCGGCCGGCCCTACTTCTTCTCCGACCGGCCGCTCTACCTCAACCGGGTCGTCGACTCCGAGGAGTGCTACTTCACCCTCTGTTTCAGCGCGCTCGACGCCGAGGACGGCTCCGTCCTGGCCGTCGTGGCGACGTTCGTCGAGACGACGAGACAGGTCCTCGCCGAGCGTCGGCTCAGCACCCTGGCCCGCGTCGGACGGGCGGTCTCCCAGTCCGGGACGGAAGCCGAGCTCGCCCGGGCAGCCCTGCCCGTCCTGGCCGAGAACGCAGCCGACCATCCCTCCGGTGCGCTCTACCGGGCACCCAGGGCGTCGGCCGCCCGGGCGGCGCCGTTGGCCGAGTTCGGCCGGGTCGAGGACGCTGCCGCCGTCCTCACGCTCGTCGAACACTGCCGCTCGGCGGCCGCCGTCCAGCATGACGGCACGCTGCACGCCTTCCCGATCATCGCGCCGGAGCAGGAGTCGCCGAGCCACGTCCTGGTCCTGCGCCACAACGACGCCCGACCCTGGGACGCCGAACTGGACACGTACTTCGGCCTCCTCGCCACCACCATCGGCGCCGCACTCATCGACCAGGGCGAGCTGTGGGCCGAACGGCGGCAGGTGGCCCGCGCGGCAGCGCTCGACGCAGCCAAGTCCGCGTTCTTCGCCGGCGTGAACCACGAGCTGCGGACTCCGCTGTCCCTGATCTCGGCACCCGTCGAGGCCCTGTCCGAGCGCCGCGGCGAATTGCCGCCCGACGTCGTGCGGCACGTTGACCTCGTCCGGTCCAATGCCGCCCGACTCGCCCGGATGGTCGACGCGATGCTGGACTTCAGCCGGATGGAGGCCGGCAGGCTGCTTCCCGACCTCGACTCGGTCACCGTCTCCGAGCAGATCCGCACCCTGGCGACCGCGTTCGCGCCGGCCGTCGAGCAGGCCGGGCTCCGCTTCGTCGTCGACGTGCCGGAACTGTCGCGGGCAGCCCTGGTCGATGCCGACTTCCTGGAACGGATCGTGCTGAACCTGCTCTCCAACGCGGTGAAGTTCACCGCCACCGGCACCGTCGAGCTGAGGCTGGTGGAGGACGGGGATCGCTACCAGATCGCGGTGACCGACACCGGACCGGGGATCGACGCCGAGGACCACGAGCGGATCTTCTCCCGGTTCGAGCGGATCGCGCCGCCGGCCGGCGCGCGAGCCCCCTGGGGTGCCGGGATCGGCCTGGCGATGGTCCGGCAGCTCACCGGGCTGCTGGGGGGAACGGTGACCCTGCGCTCGGCGCCGGGAGAGGGCAGCACGTTCACCGTCCGGCTGCCCTTCGTCCCGCCGCTCGACCCGGGGACGCGCGGCCAGTCGGTGACGCCCCGCCGGGTCGAGTCGTTCCTGGCCGAACTGGAGCGCCCGGCGGAGCCTGCGACCGGAGAGGACGACGGACGCCCGCGGCTGCTGATCGTCGAGGACGACGGCCAGATGGCGTCCTTCCTCGCCGATTCGCTCGCCGACTCCTACCGGGTCGAGATCGCCACCGACGGCGAGTCCGGCCTGGCCGTGTTGCGGGAACGCCGGCCCGACATCGTGCTCTCCGACGTGGCGATGCCCGGAATGGACGGCGTGGAACTCGTCCGTCGGGTACGCGCCGACCCGGCGCTGCGCGACCTGCCCGTCCTGCTGCTCTCAGCCCACTCGGACGACCACTCCTCGGCCAGCGGCCTCGACAGCGGTGCCGACGACTACATCGGCAAGCCGTTCACGATCGTCGACGTGCGGGCCCGGCTGGCCGCGCACCTCAGCCGCGCCCGGGAGCGCAGCCTGGACGCCGACTGGCGACGTGCGGCGCTGAGCGGCATCCGGGACGGTGTCCTGGTGCTGGATTCCGACGGCCTGGTCATCGAGATGAACCAGGCATTCACCGACCTCGTCGGGTACAGCATGGACGACGGCCCGCTGCGTCCGCCGTATCCGTGGTGGCCGACCGAGCAGGAGGATCCCGAGGCGCTCGCCGAGTTGCGGCGGGCTCTCGCCGAGCTTGCCGACGGCGTCCAGGGCTCGGGTGAGTTCCGGATCTACCGCCGCGACCGGCGTCCGCTGTGGGTGTGGATCGGGGGCGGCCGCGTTCGCCATCAGCAGAGCGGGCTGACCGCGGCCGTCCGTACCGTCCGGGCCATCGACCGGGAACGTGCCGCCCGCGAGCGCCGCCTGGCCGCGGCCCAGGTCAGCGCCGATTTCAGTTCAGCCGACGATCTCGACACCCTGCTGGGTGCGGCCGAGCACGGCTTCAGCGTGCTCTTCGACGGCGGGAGCACCGTCCGGCTGAAGCTGAACGGCAAGGAACTCCTGATCAGCGGCGGGTTGCAGGTGACCGCCGAGAACCTGCCCGAGCAGGTCAGCACGGGGCTGGCCGGTGAGCCGAGCGCGGACGCGACCAGCCTGCGCCCCGGGATCCTGCTGGTGCCGCGCAGCGCCGAGACCGACTGCCGCGCGTGGATCCAGTTCCCGTCGCCGCGCCGGATCTGGCCGGACGAGATGATCGTCGCCGACCTCCTCGCGCAGGCTTTCGCCCTGGCGGTGGACCGGGTGGTCGCGGCGGAGACCGCGGCCGACCGGGAGACGAACCTCGAGCACGCGGTGGAGAGCCAGCGGCTGGTCGGCCAGGCCGTCGGCATCCTGATCGAACGCCACCGGATCTCGCCGAACGAGGCCTTCCAACTCCTGCGCAGCGCCAGCCAGAACCGAAACCTCAAGCTGCGCGAGGTGGCCAGCCGGGTGATCGAGACCGGCCTGGAACCGGACGACGCCTGAGCGGCCACCGGCCCTGAGTACCACCGGCGCCGGCCGCCGGTGCCGCTCCCGGCATCCCGGCGGCCGACGGCTCGGGTAGGGCGTCAGCTCCCGGTGTTGCCCACGAAGCTCGCCGGGTCGTTCACGAACTGGTCGCGGCAGCCTTCCGAGCAGAAGTGGTAGGTCTGGTCGTCGTAGGTCGCCGAAGGCGCGGACTGCGGATCAACCGCCATCCCGCACACCGGGCACTGGTTCTCGCTGGGCATGGTTCGTTCCTTTCGTCGCGTCCCGTCCGAGTACCCGGGGCCGGCACGGCCGAAACCGGGCCCCTCCCGAACCGGACGAACCGTCCCGCTGCGATCCGCTGGGCGGGCTACGGCAGGCGAAGCTCGAAGCCGCGCAGCCGGTAGCCCTCGATCAGGTTGTCCCAGTCGAGGTCCGGCTCGCGGACGATCTCGGGTCGTAACGCCAGCAGGCGGGTCAGCAGGACGTCGGTCTCCAGGATCGCCAGCGGCTGGCCGGGGCACCGATGGGCACCGTCCCCGAAGCTGAGGACGGCGGCGTTGACGCCGCTGGGCAGCGGCCGTGCCGGGCACAGGTCGAGCGGCGCCTCGCCGACCGCGTCCGGATCGGTGTTCGCCTGCCGGACGCAGACGTCGATCAGGTCGCCCGGCGGGATCGTCCATGCGCCGTCCCGGTCGCTGACGGCGATCTCGGCGCCGGCCCGCCGGTAGAGGTGGCCGACGACCGGCTCCAGCCGGATGAGCTCGTTGAGGATGGCGAAGCGCTCCTCCTGGCCGGCGGCCAGATACCGATCCCGCAGGGTCGGCTCCCGCAGCAGGTGCCAGCACGCCATCGCGATGAACTCGCGGGTGGTCACCATGCCGGCGGTGCCGTAGGTGACGCACTCGACGAGGATGTCAGCATTGGTGTAGCCCTCGGCGATCAGGTGGCTGATCACATCCTGACCAGGGGTTCTGCGGCGACGCCGGATCGCCGGACGGACGTCGGCCAGGTAGAAGCGGACGATCGGGAGCAGGCCGTTCACGGCGGCCTGCGCCCACTGCCCGGGCGTCCGGCCGAGGTCGGGACGGGTGATGTCGAACGGCGGCTGGTTGAAGAAGCTGACCAGCCGCCGGGCCATTGCCGGCACCGGCGAGTCGGTGAGCCCGACCACTTCGGCGGTGACCTCGACGGCGTAGTCGAGGGCGAGGTCGTCCAGCAGCAGCGCGCCGCGGTCAGTGGCCGCTGACAGCAGGGTGCCGGCGGTCGTCTCCATCAAGGCCGTGTAGCGCTCGGCGACCACGGCAGGGGCGAAGAAGCGTCCGACCTTGCGCCGCTGCTCGTCGTGCAGCGGCCCGTCCGAGATCAGGATGGGGTGGTGCCTCAGGTAGCCCTTGGGGATCTTCTCCGCGGTGAACCCGGCCTGGGTGGTGCGATCCCGGGCACGCAGCACCTGGCGGGCGGCGACCAGCGACCGGATCCGCCAGGTGTGCCCGTCCCGCTCCACAGGAGGCCCGTCCGGCTCCCCCGGCTTCGCCGACAGGCGCCGGTCGACCTCGGCCATCGTCCTCCTTCGCTCGTTCGTCACAGGGTAGGAGCGCTCCCGCGAGCGGGAAAGGGCGGCGCACAGCGGTGAGCGTCCCGCGGGACGGGTAGTGCTGACGTGCTGAGCGCGTCCTCAGCGGTAGGTGAGCTCCATGGGGAGATGGTCGTCGCTACTCGGCACGAAGCCGAGCGACGCGTAGAGCGGCTTCCCCGCCTCGCTGGACAGCAGTTCGAGTCGTGCCAGGCCGAGCTGCCGTCCGAGCGCGATGACCTCTCCGAGCAGCGCCGTGGCCAGGCCGCGGCGCCGGTGGGCCGGCCGGGTCCAGACGTTGAGGACGGTGCCGACGCGGCCGTTGGGGAACCGGGGGTTGGCCGGGTACTCGTTCACCACGAGCACGGCGATCCCGGCGGGCAACCCGTCCACGAAGGCCAGCTCCGCGAAGTACCGCTCGCCGAGGTTCGCCGGGATCCACGTCCGCAGCTGGGACGTGATCGCCACCTCCTCGTCGTCGGCCAGCTCGGCGAGGTCCGCCCGGATGTACTCCACCCGCAACTGGACGAGCAGGTCGAGATCGGCAGCAGTCGCCTGGCGGATCTCGACCGAACCGCTCACCCGGACACCCCCGGACGCCGTCAGGGCACCAGGTAGCCGGCGGCCCGGTAGAGCTCGTACCACTCCGGACGCGTGAGCACGACGTCCGCACCCTTCGCCGCCGCGGTGACCCGCTCGGGTGTCGTGGTGCCGAGGACGACCTGCATGCGCGCCGGAGATCGGAAGAGCACACGTCTGAACTCCAGTCACTAGCTTATCTCGTA
>ERZ778029.2927-NODE-2927-length-11115-cov-3.698282_pt1 | contig 11115 bp, 16 predicted proteins | sample MGYA00375759_ERZ778029 | MGnify/ENA primary metagenome ERZ778029 (study PRJEB29350, sample SAMN05389819) | bioreactor metagenome | isolation source: Ammonium sulfate bioreactor | place: South Africa: University of Cape Town | collected 2014-04-04 ...
AGAAGTGAGAATAAAAAAAAGGTGCTTGTCTCAATACAACGAATAGCTGTACTAGGATATACAATCCTCTCATACGCTACAGTGAGCACATCGACAAAAAATCAACGTTTAAATTCAAATATCTTTTCTACGTTTGATTTCAGATAAGATTTTTCTCGAGTTCGAAATGGGAAAACATTCTGACCGTTCGATTGTCGATGACGATGACGATGATAATGTCGACGAAGATTTAGATGAACAAGAATTTATTGTCGAAAAAATCATCGATAGAAAAGTTGTTAATGGTGAAGTTTATTATTTTCTCAAATGGAAAGGTTTCAGTGACACCGAAAACACTTGGGTACGAATGAAAATGAAAAGATTCATATTCGCAAAATGTCATTTTTCGATTATTTAGGAACCCGAAATGAATCTTGATTGTCCGGAATTAATCGCCGCTTATCATCGACGAACGAATACACAATCGAAAAAATCGACACTCGATTCGAATAAACGAACAGCTAGCGAAACCACCGAACAAACACAAGACATTTCCGATGCAACGAAGAAAATAAAACGTGCCAATGATTTCGGTTATGGGCGAGGATTAGAAATCGAAAAAATTCTCGGCGCTACAGATGTTTACGGCGAATTGATGTTCTTGTAAGGATTGATGTCTGCTTTTTCAATTTTTAATCATATCTTGTTGTTTTCTAAGAATTAAATGGCAATCTGTAGAAAAGCCTGAATTGGTACCTGCTCGTATTGGTAAATTTCCATTGAATACGAACGAATTTTTTTTTATTGCTCTTCGTTTTAGCAAATGTAAAAAGTCCTCAACATGTTATTCGTTTTTATGAAGATCGTTTGACTTGGGCAAATACAGATGAGAATACATCGATTCATCCTGAAAAACAATAGGAAAAATCAACCATCGTTTTGATCTCAATGTGATATATATAAATCTTGACTGTCTCGTGTTTTTGGAATTTCTGTTTCGTTATTAAACATTGTTTTGTAATAAAAAAAAATCAATCGATCAGCATCTTTCTTAGTAACGAATGAACAAAAAAGCAAAACTAATATTATATTGAAAGAAAGGAATCAGACAAGTAAAAGCACTTGAAAGCTTTTAATGAAACTATGAGGCCGTTCAAGATGTCTGATATTACATCATCGAACAGTTGCATTTCATCACGAATTTCTTCAATTTTTTGACTTTGACTTTTATTTCTTACTCGTACAAACGCACACACATACAAATAGTAATAATAACACAATAAAGAAATGTGCTTTTGTTTTATTAGACAAATGAAATAGAGAAAAATAATAATAAAGAAGAAGAAAAAAAATAAGCTCAAGAGCTGAACATATTTATTCGATTTGAATTGAACATTTGTTTATTAGCTGTTTTTGTTTTTTGTAATAGAGAAAAGAAAAAGAAAAATAAGAGAGGGAGAAAGAAAATACAACCGCGTAAGTACAAGCTACAATCATTGAGAAAGAGAAGATTCATGGGATATGGATTTACAACAGATGAAAATCGCTTTTTTTTCAATGAAGTCGATTTTGATTACTCTTAGCAGCCAAAATTCGATCAATCATACTTTTAGCATATTTAATACGTGTAAACAATTGTTTCGAACAACCACATTGTTCTAATGCTGGCAAACGATAAGTACGAATTTCTCGGTGTTCATTGATGTAAGTAACTGCACCCATCAATGGACATAGAATGACTTTGGTATGATCTTGGAAGAAGTTAATTTGTAATGTGCCATTGGATAGATAGAAAACAATTGCATTACGTGTACGAAACCAGGATTTAACGAATGGAAGTCGAGAAAGTTCATCGCCTGGTCTTGGAGCGTGAGCAGCACCAGCTTTGAGTAAATGTTCATCCATGTACGAAGTAAAATATTTGAGTAGAGTAACTTTCTTTTTCAATTGATCGGAATAATCTTTCATTGTACATAAATGTTCAAAACCTTCTCGATCAATATATTGCAAATTCTCGGCTCCACCAGCTGTCATTATTAAACGTGTTGAATCATTGAATAGAACACCGACTGAATCGTCACATAATTGATAGCCCAAACCGTATTTATCCGAATAATCGACCCATTTCGATATCCAAAGCATAGGTGCCGATGCTGGATCTTCGGCTTCATCTTCACGTTTGTCCAGTTTTTCGTTCGGTTTCATTTGTATTAAATGTTCTAATTGTCGTTGAAGATCGATAGCTAAATGAAGATCATCATTGATTTCTTCGTTGGTTGCACTCGTTGGCACATATGTACCGGCACCACCATCGAGACCGGTCAATTGACGAGCCATTTGTGACGAAAGAACAATATCTGTTTGATTGGGTGCTGCTGAAGATATTGGCCGGCCAACACCGTGAACATCATTGGGCCGTTCGTTCATTAAAATCGGTGTTGGCAATGTGAGAACTTGTTGATGTCGTTGAGCAATAAGTGCTTGTTCGTTTTGTTGTTGTTCACTGAATGGTCGACGTTGTTGTTGATTGATATTAATTGTTGGATTTTGTGTGTTCGTTTTGCCAGCATTGAGAATTGTTTGTTGTTGACCTTGATTCAATGGAACCATAACAGAATATCGTGGCGCAACTGTACAAACCGATGTTGGTAGAGTTGCAGGAATAAAACCCGAAAAAAATGGATCCATATAGATTTGTTGCATAGTCGGACGATCGTATGGTTCATGTCTTAGACAACGTTGAATAAGAAGAACAACTTCTCGACTTATACGATTTTCCGGTATTAAATAATCATTTTTACGAATTTTCGAATATGTATCTTTCAATGATGATGTTTCAAATGGTGGTTTACCGAGCAATAATGTATATAGAATACAACCTAAACTCCATACATCGACTTCATAGCTGTGACCTTTCTTATTGATAACTTCTGGTGCGATGTAATTTGGAGTTCCGCAAAGTGTTCTATAGTAAAAAACGAAAACAACAATAGGAATTTGTTTGTTTGTTTTTTCACCCATCGTGCACAAACCTTTTTCGATCACTTTCATTTTCTACTCGTGTAGCTAAACCGAAATCACCGATTTTAATTTCCATTTGATCGTTTAAAAATAAATTGCCCAATTTTAAATCTCGATGAATGATGCGTTTTTCATGTAGATAAATACATGCTTCGACTATTTGCTTGACAAAATATCGTGTTTCAGGCTCGGTGACAGTTTTACGTCGACGATGTAACTCCATTAATGACTAAACAAAAGGAAAAATGCTCATTGAAATCAAAAGTTTTCTTATTTACACGTCGTCGACAAAGTTCGAGAATGATATAAACATTATTTTCATCTTCGAAATAGGAGAAAAATTGAACAATATGTTTGTGATTAAGTGACTGATGGATCGTCACTTCTTGTTGCATCTAATCGAATGAGAGAAAACAAAAAAAAGCATATTGTGGCCGAATTCGTATTCGGTTGACGAACTTTTTCTTTTTGATGTGGTTTAACGAGCATTGATTTGGGCACAACTTTACCGGCAAATGTTTGCCCATTTGTCGTATCAATTAATTCATAACATCGAGCAAAACCTCCCTGAACAGACAAAGAGAAAAATCATATTGTGTTTTTGTTTCTTCTTCTTCTTCAAATCGAACCTTGCCAAGAAATTTGCCTTTGGAATATTGAGTACGTGTTCGAGGATCGATGATGATATTCGGAATATTAAATTCATCTTTTGTTGTATCCATATTCGAGATTTATTTGTCGTTTGTTTATTGTTTATTGCTCGTTAAATAGATATATCTGTATGGTCATCTAGAATAGGAGATATGGAACTGGATGAATAGAAACTATGTGTGTTTTCGTTCGACGTTATTTTCGTCGGAAGAAACGAAGAAAAATAAAAGATAATCATTGCCGGCAGCGAATGCGCACACATAATCGATTTGAATTTTTTCTTCTGTGTCTGTGTGTGTGTTTTCAACGTGCACATTTTATTCGAAAATTCGTCCTTCTGAATAACGACCTCGATTCATCGATGTATGTTTATACGATGAGAAATAGGACCTCACGTCATCTAATGACTCTTCAGTTCAGTTTAGTTTGCAAACAACAAGTCTTTGTTTTGTATGAAGACCAATGATGAATGATTCGATTTTATTCGGTGTCGCTCAAATCAATTATAACAGAAAAAAGAGAGAGAGAGAAACATTTAACGACAGAGAATGTATGTAGATAGTTTATAATTCTTCGATTAATTTTCGTGTTGTTGTTGTTGTTGTTGATGGAGGATTGTCTAAATCAGAGGTCGATTGTAATTTCGAAGGTTCAGGATCTTCATCGATGTCATCCATGTCAATGATTTTTAATCGAACAGATTTCTCATTTGAATCATTATTATTTTCTAAATAATTGACAAAATAAAACAAAAAAGATTCTTTAATAAATTACTTTGATTGTCTCCGAAAATCGTGTCAACTGACGAACGACACACGACATTTTCCAATGGTGGACGAATGAATGGAATGTCAACATCAACTTCCATCGAATCTGTTGTATTCGGTTCAATGATTTCATATTCTTTTGTAAGATCAGTTTCGTCAATATCTTCAAGTGGTGGCGGTTGTTCTTGTTCGTCATCATCATTGACTTCGTTTTCTCCTGTTAATTGATTTTCACTCTCTTCAATATCAGCAACGCTCTCGCCTTGATCGTCGAGATAATTTCGACGAGCTAATAGAATATCTAAAAATCAACTTCTTAAATCTTTGCTCTATATTCTTTCTCTTAACTCACCATTGACCACAGGTTTAGTACTACGTTTTCGTTCGGGTGTTTCCCATAATTGCCGTTCTTCACGTTCGGCTTCTCGTCCACCACGTGCCCTAATAACAAATAAATTTAGTTTTTTTTCCAAATTTCGACGTTCTATTCGAGATCTTACCATGCATCTGCACATGCTCGATCTCTTGGAAATACTGGTCGATCATCCAAATACGTTAGATTGACCTTTTTTGAAAAATCGAATCGTTTCATTCAGTTTGTTTTTAGAAAACTTTCAAAACCTACACAACCGAGTGTCATTGTTCGTCGATAATCTTTGACATTCTTCAAAACTGAATTTCCCATTAGATTGATAACACGCTTAAAAATCAAAATAACAAATCGAACTCGAGATGTGTAAGCACTTACAACATTCTCCATTTGACTGAATACTTGAACAATATCAGCATCGTCGATGAGATTATGCGATAAATCGACAACACTCAATGTTTTACATTCTTTTAAATGTTCGATATCTTCGACTGATTCGAGTTTATTATGTGACAAATAGAGTGAATTTAGTTTTGGTAGATTTGCTAGAAAAGAAGAACAATCAATTCTTGAGGATGTTTTGTTTTGTTTTTTTCCGTACCTAAATTTTCAATTTTTCGAATGTAATTATTCGATAAATTAATCGTATCCAAATACTGTAAATGATCGAGATTCTCGATTTTATTGATTAAATTCTGATGTAAATAGAGACAACGTAATTCAAGTTGATGATCGAGATTTTCAATACGTTGAATGCCATTCGATTCAAGCCACAGACATTTCAAGCCGACATACTCGTCGAGATTCTCGATTTTATTAAAACCTTTGAAATGTAAATAGAGAACATCGTTGAGATAAGGTGTTTGGTATAATTTATGTTCTTTGCAATGTTTTTTAATGAATTCTTTGGTCATTCGTGGATAACGAGATTCATCTTTTTTCACTGTTTGCTCTTCAATTGTGACTGAAGATGACGAGAGTTTGGCTGGTACAAGCATCGTGTCAACTAGTTCGGATGGCATCGTTGAAATGAATCGATCAAACCATTGCAAGTTAGAAATGTTTGTTGTTGCTATGGAAATATTTCGATGAAATTAAATGATTTTCTGTCTTTTTTCTGCGATGAATAGTGTTATTAGATTTTTGAAAAGAAAATTTCAATTGATTTGAATGCTGAATATTGAAAAAAAACTAATTCGATCGAGATGGCGCTGATTGATAGAAAATGAAATATTTTTCAAATAAACCAAAAAAGTATTTGAATATAAAAATTTTATTTTCGAATTTCAGAAAAAAAAACATTGAATTACAAATTCTATGATGATGACGTAAATGTTTTAATTAGGATTGGTTTGTGACAAATTTCCTAGTATGAATCATCTCGTTGACTAGTTGTTGTAATAGTATTTGCTCATCTTAAAGCAAAATACTAATGACACGAGACGAACAATATTAGTTTTCAATGTATGCCAACAGTACTGACTGAGTTTTATTTTTGCTTGAACTAGGTCATTCCGTCGTTTTATTTTTCTGCTTGTGTTATTGTTGTGTTCTATTGTTCTATTAATCTGTCAATGAGAGATCGTGTGGTCATTATTCTGTTGGTATAGAAGAGAGGGAACGAGCGAAGGAGGGACGGAGAAAAACAACTCTGTATACAGAAAGAAAGAAATTAGAGCAAGTTTTTTGTTCTAGCTTCAACTTTGCTTCTTCTTCTTCTTTTTTCTCTTGATGATGTATGTACGTGCGTGCGTGTGTGCGTGCGAGATGTTATATCCATTGATTGAGCATCTATATATATGTGTGTGTGTATAAACGAGTGAACTGTTACGCGAAAAAGGAATGGAAAAGAAGAGAAGAGACGACTGTTTGTACTCGTCTCTTTTTCTTTCTTCGGACTTTTTTTTTGTACATGTACGCATATATTTGAGCAGCTCCAAGGCCATTTTGACGTGAATACAACGAATGAACGGGCAAAAGAAAGAGAATGAGCAAGAAGAGAAAAAAAAGAATAAGAAAAGGTAATACGAACGAGCAAAGAACCCTTGTACACATACAACATATCGATCGGGCACACTATTCTAACTATTGGTGATCATTGGGCATCATCATAAGAAACAGAACATACGTCCATATTCAACAAGATAATCATACAACTACAACTGTCAACTTGTTTTTTACGAAATAATCATGTTCATCGGCTAATCAAAAAGAGAAGAAGAAGAAGAAGGAAAAAACTTTTTTGTGTTTTGCTGTTTTGTTCAATAATAACCTTTGGCAAATGGCCAGGCCATTGGTACGTTCAATTTAGTTATTTTTGGCACGTATCAACCCTCGATATGCAAATTGGAAAAATAACATATCGAAACCAACCATTCATTTAATTTATTTGCTTATTTTCTCTCATCAAAATGGAATCGTTGGAACAGGTGATTTCAATGACAAAAATAAAAATCAAAAGTCAAAAATAATCTGTTTTTGCTCTATTTCATAGACATCAACACATACGAAACGTAAACTCGGTACAAATGATGATTCAACTCATGAACATTTCTACGCATTCGACATTGAACATGATCAAACAACGAAATCATTTTGTTGTCGTTCACCATCATTACCAACACCAATTGGTAATTATCAGCAAACAACAAAAATCATTCAAGAATTTAATATTCAACAATCGACATCAGCTGATATAACTGTTAGTTCGACAATCAATATTAAATCAACATCAAAACAATCAACGAATCAATTTCTCAGTGAAGCTGATTTTCAACGTGTTGTTCAAGATATAACACCAGCTGATCGAGATCTATTCGATGAATTTCTCAATGGAATTAAACAGAAAACCGATGATTATTTATTTCTATCGTCATTCGATGATTTACCATTGACAAATCATGAGCATGATTCAATTTCTCGTCGACATTCATCATTATCAATACCGAATTCACATTCAACATTGAACATAAACGATCGTCGACGAAATTCAATTCCACGTGGTTCAAGTACTATTCATTATAGTCCACATTCAATACCTATGTCAACTCGACCGACAAATTCAGCTGCAGCACAAACACTTAAGCAAATGGCCGTTCAACATCAACAACGTGCCATGTTCAATCAACAACAATATTCATCCATGCCGTACAATCAAAATTCAACTAGACCTTATTATCAACAAACTGAAAATGATTCAGTAAGACAAAGAAAAATGAAATCTTTTTATGATTTTTTTGCTTTTGTTTTTTTAAAAAAAGGCATTCTACTATCAACAAACGAATTCGTATCCATCGAATATTAATGGAATTCAAAATTATTCCTATCAAACATCATCATCATCATCATCATATCACCCTCAATCACAACCACAACAGCAGCAACAGCAAATTCCGGCTTCATCATCCTATCTAATGAACAATTATTCACCGTCAAACGGACTCTCATCAACTCTACCGACAAATTCATTCTATTCTCAAGAAGATCATCTTCCTCTTCTTGATTTGTAAAAATTCTTCTTCCGTCAGATTTTTGTTTTTGCTTTTCTTTTCTTCTCTGGTCAAAGACTATTCTCTCAAAACATACACACAGACTTTTTTTCTTCTTTCTTACTAACAGTGATAATCAAATCACATCTCGAAATGCTATCGAACTGTGTGCAATAGATTCATATAAACCAAATATTTCTGGCATTTATATATAAATATATACGTTATCGATAAAACAAACAACTGTTTCTTTTTTTTTCTTCACTAGATGAAAAAATAAACTAAAAGTTAAATATTTGAAAATGAGGTCACAACACGATTCTCAACTTGAAATGGAATTAATTCCTCGACAAACATCGATCGGAATTGATTCGACTTCGACATCATCACGTTCATCATCACCTCAACCAACGACAACTATCAAGTCAGCCTTGTATTTCATGAGTAGTCAAAAACAAATCGTTGATTTCCATATTCAATTCTTATTCTATTGATACGATTTTCTAGATAGTCCCATGACTGTTTGGTTTATTCCATTAATATTTGCATTATCAACGATTTATATGTATATTCTCTCAACAAATGCACCACCATTAAGTGAAGACGCGGAAAAGTATGATTTCGATTTGACGAAAATGTTTCAATGATTGAGTTTTTAACTTCTAGGACAACAATTCAATTTCCACGAAGTTTAGAAGCAGTAAAAAATCTTTCAACTACATTACAGCATTATCGAGATAATCATTTATCGTATTTACTTTTATTCTATTGTTCAGCTTATTTATATAAACAATCATTCTCTTTGCCTGGTTCAGCAGTTCTAGTAGATTTTTACTGTTTTTTTTTCTTATAAAAATATAATTTGATTAGAATTTAATCGGTGGCGCTTTATTCGGCACGAAAATTGGCTTTCCATTATGTTGTCTATTAACTGCAACTGGTGCCTTACTCTGTTATTTACTTGTTTCAAATTTTGCTCGTCATTTAGTAGTTCAATGTTGTTATAAACGAATAGTTTTATTACAGAAAAAAGTATTTCGAACAAACAGAAAAAAAACGATTTCTTATTATCTATTTTTTTCCAGGTTGAAACCGGTCGTGATAATCTCTTTTTTGTTCTTCTCTTTATGCGTATGATTCCAATGAGTCCAAATTCATTAATTACACTTACGTGTCCATTATTAAACGTTCCAAAGAAGACTTTCTTCTTTTCCATACTTTTCGGTTTGTTCGATTTGAAAACCAAAACAAAAAAAAAAGAAAACATTTTCTCGATATTTAGGTATGGCTCCATATACGTTCATAACCGTTCAAACGGGTTCATTTCTTTCTCAATTAAATAGTTTCGATGATCTGTTTACATGGCAAACGTTAATAACGCTCGGTCTTATAGCAGCAGTTGCTGGCTGTACGGGTTTAATAGTAGCACGTGTACGACGGAAAATTCCACAAACAATTATCCAACAAATAGACTAACATGAGCAGTTAATTTCAAATTTAATTCTAGTCTCACTTACTATTGTTTTTTTTTGTTCTATTGAAATAAATATAAATTAAAAACGAAAGACGAGAAATTCAAGCATTACGTTAATTTTCTCTTCGCTTCATCATTCTATTCGCTACGGACCATTGATTCTTCTGTGAGATACTTTGACTATATATACATACATACATACATACATACATATGTATATTTTTTTTTCGATTTTATATTCGTTGCTTTTTTTCACTCTTCACGAATGATGTGTCCTTGTCTTGATAATCGCGATTTACTCTACGCGAATATGACTATTGAATATACATGTATATCAGATCGATAAAAATTTCTCTGTTATTTTATTTAGGATGAAAAAATCTTGTAAATCAAGATAAAACTCTGATTATCCTCTATTTTGACACTTTATATTGGTTCGTTCTTTTTTTCTAAATTATATTATACATATGAGTAAGTTCCTTGGACGAATAAAAAATCTATTGCCGGGAGGTTCGAAGTAAGTTACAATTCAAGGTTCTTTCGATCGTTCGTCGATTGAATGTTTGTATATATATATATTTAGTAAAAATCAGTTACCTGCAGGCTCATTTCCTAATACGATAGGAAATGCGGGAACATTAGGTACGATTCATAAACCTCCTGTGCAATCAGTAAGATCGAATTAGTTGACCTGATACATTTTTGTATTCATTTTTTGTTTTAAAAAAAGGACGATGAAGATGAAGATGATGAAGAAATTGGAAGTATGAGAAATTATAATGTCCCCGAACAAACACGATTGAAAACACAAGTACGAATTGAAGTTTATCGACGATTAGAAATGAGTTTTCGTTTAGTCAAGAGAAACGCCAATATCAAGTAGTTTGAATCAAAGTCGTCATCCATACGGAAATGCTTCGACACCTCCATCGACTCCATTAAACGCTTTTACTACTCCAACTCGTAGTACATCCGACGGTTTTCTTCCTGGTATCTCCACGAATAATAAAAATAACACTAACAATACGGATTCCTTTTCAAATCGAACTACTAATCCTGCTCCTGATACTCAATCAAGATCGGGCCTACCGTTTCTATCTGACATTCAAAATCGATCTGCTCACCCACCATTAAGACATATTCCTACACCCACTAATAATCCTACATCATTATCTGGTGGTTCGTCGAATCAATCGACACAACTACCACCACCACCACCACCACCGGCACAGAATAATCCTTCGTCATCGTTTGGAGGTTTTCCACCGAATCCGAATCCAAATCTCAATCAACCACCCACAAACAATCCCCAGTCAAGATCGGAAGAGCACACGTCTGAACTCCAGTCACTAGCTTATCTCGTAT
>ERZ778029.2931-NODE-2931-length-11098-cov-8.888979_pt1 | contig 11098 bp, 8 predicted proteins | sample MGYA00375759_ERZ778029 | MGnify/ENA primary metagenome ERZ778029 (study PRJEB29350, sample SAMN05389819) | bioreactor metagenome | isolation source: Ammonium sulfate bioreactor | place: South Africa: University of Cape Town | collected 2014-04-04 ...
GATGCCCGAAATCGGCGAAACACGCCCCGGAAACCAGACCCACATAACCCGTGCCGATCATGGCGATGCGCATGGAACGCCCCTGAATTTATGAACGCTTAAGGTGAGACCGCCGCAAGACGATGAGTGCCGCCGGCAGCAATGTCCGGTAGCAAAACGCCAAGATTTTTTCCATACGCTTCGTGAAGTCTGCACATTGATCCATTGGCATTGTCGGCGGTTAGATTTGAAACGAAGGCTCAATGGCGAACATGGCTTCAATGCTGAGCGGAGAAGAGCCTCCGGCGCGCCAGCTTGCGTCGGCCGCTTCGGCTGTCCGTCATGACGAAGGATGATTGATTTCTGACCAGAAGATTGTCTTGGTGCAATGGATCTTAAGTACTTGAACCGATGATCCGTCAATGGAAACCGTTATTTTTTGTCACGCACATTCATTCGTCGCCCGCATCTATCGGATCATCGTCAAGAGGGCTTTCTTTCTGTTCTCGAAGAGAAGACTTCCATATCCATATCGGGACTTGAACCGAATGGTGATTAACGTGGGAGATTGAAGAAGTCCTGTATAGTGCTTTGGAAAATGATCATGGCTCCAGTTGCGACCAGCGTAATTAGGGATATGGCGACCACGAAAATTTTCGACGGTACCCGGGCGGCTCGCTCTTTCAAGGCCGCAACCGCTCCGTCCAACGTTGCAATGCCGCTTCGAATATAGCGCAGATCAATTTTAATTGCAGATAGATGAGATTCAGTACTTTCGACGTCTCTTTTCAGGTTCATGGTTGAGGCCGAATCCGATTTCTCTGCCGCAGGCGGTGGGGGCGACAGGTTGCTGTCCAGCAGTTCGGCAACTCTGCGGCTCAAGAAAGTTAGATCAACACTTTCACTCATGATTCATTTCTCGATTGACTTTGTACGTCAACGAACCTTCTGACCTCGCCGAGGACGCTTTTTGTCGCTAGTTCGGACGTCGCCAAAGCGACATCGATCGATGCTTTGCTTTCGTTTGGCAGATCGACGCCGAGGCGCACCGTCTGAACGGCATGAAGCAAATTCTGGATGGCTTCGACAAGATCGAGAACCATCGACACTAGTTCCGCATCAGATTTGAATCGCGTTTCCATTCGAGTGATTGACTGTGTGCTCTCGGGCTCTTGGTTCCGGACAAGTCGAAAAGTCACAGGCGTCATCGCCCGCTGCAACTCTTCGAGTATAGACGGCAACCATATGAGTGCAATGGACGCTGAATCCTCGATCCGCGCCGTTTCGGCGAAACCATTAGCGGCGATCGGCTCGATGCCGAGTTAAGCGCGCTGCGTCGTCCTGCCGCTAGGGTTCTAAAATGAGACACAATGCCATTTCCGCAGTGAATTGGAAAAGAATCCTAGCCCGAGCCGCCGGTGAAGACGGAAGGATGTGCAACTCTGGCAACTTCCGCAGTGAAGGACGGCGAAGACCGTTCCGATGTTTATCGGATCGAGGAACTCTTTTGTAGTAAATTGTATTGAATTATGGTTTTAATATATTAACATCTCGAATGTTTAAATGGGTCTGGAGGGCTCGGCGAGGGGGCGAACTTCGGATGGACGCACGTGCGCAGGCCGGTTGGAACCGGTCAATTTCAAGCTGAGACCGGGGGGGCGGACTTTTCAACTCTGCATATGTTGGGGGATGACAGAAGCCTCGTATGGTTTTGATTTCGCGTGAGCGGGTTGATGGGCTTCGAAAGAAGTGTTTGGACCAATTTTGGCCATGCTGCGGGCTGCATGGGGGCTTCTTAAAGGCGGCAAATTTCAAATTGAAGCGAAGTAGAGGTTTTGTTCAGGGAAGTGCTCTTTGAAGCAGCCAGCGTCGATAGTATCAGCGCAGCCGGATTGTAGGCGCAGCTTTGCATGGTCCGGTTGGTTGCCAACCGAACCGTAGTGATATAAGCGGCCTGCCTAACGCTTTCGTATGGCCGGTCCCCGAAGTAAGACTGCCCCGATGGAGTGAATGGAACGAAAGAAGGGGGACGACTGGGGTCCCTAATGTAGCGTCTTATTCTTTGAGCGAGCTAAAATGAAGAACACGGATCTGCAAGCAATGTCTGTCGACGAGTTGTGGGATTTGCACGAAGCGGTCGTAGCCGAACTCGGTCAAAAGATGGCTGCAGAGCGAGCGCTGTTGGAAGCAAGGTTGCGTCAACTTGGAGCAGTAACGGGTAACGATTCGCCTGCGCGGACAAAGCGCCCGTATCCGAAGGTCGTTCCAAAATACAGAAATCCGAAAAATCAAAATGAGACCTGGGCCGGGCGCGGAAAGCAACCGCGGTGGCTTCTCGCTCAACTCCGACGTGGGAAAAAATTGAACGACTTTCTAATCATGCACGAACGTGAATAGCCAAGCGCTACCGCCAAACTTGAGATTAAAATCTAAAGCTTCGACACCACGAGGGCATCGTGGTGACCGAGTTGCAGAATTGGATTTTCGGTCGCCGTTCCTCTTCCGACGACCGGATTCGCACGAATTGTGGCGGAACGTTAAGGCGGGCACCATGCCGACGCCAGGCACCGTCATCAATCTCGTCCGACTTTGCCAAGTGGCGGACATCATCGTCGTATCTGCTTTGCTGTTAGGGTCGGCAATCTCCGTCCGAGAAGTTGAGATTCCCTCATCCTTACCATTGGACCTGCGGGCGATTCCACGTGCCGCAAATCAATTCATATCGGCGTTGGACGCCGGAGCGGGTTCGAATGTTAATCGATCTGATGCAACCCGGATAAATGGCCAGATCGTAGTGAAACGGACGCGTTTCGAACGAGCCGCGCAAAGAGCAAAGATACGCCAAATGCGGCCCACAAGGAGTCAGGGGGTAAGGACGAGCGTCGGCCGACGAAGAAACCCCCAGACCGAAAAAGACGGACGTGAGTGCCAGCAAAAACGCCTTAGTAGCAATGGACATTGGCCTTCTCCAGAGTGCGCGCCGGAATACAGAAGGAAACTAGCCTGAACGCGAGACGCGACAAAGTCGCAACGATTTGCAAACCTCCACAAGCCGACTTCCGCCTCCGAAAACACGTGGTTTCGCGGAGTAATCGGGTCTCGTGCACACGCCGTCACGTAGGCAATTTTGTGGCAAAAATGCAACGCTCGTCAAGCAAAAGGGACACTTCCGTGGCTATTCTCTATCCACTTAATGATTCGCTGGATAGGAATTGTACCCAGTTTAATGAATTTGGCGATTGGCAGGTTTCGAGGCAGAGATGGCGCCTCTTTTGAAGGTTTTCAGGAGATCATTCGATCGGCGCCCGTCGCTCCTCTCGTTCGCTGGCAAGAGAGACGCATGTTAATGTTAAATCGTCTTTACTCTGGGATTGTATTGTCGGCGGCCGTCGCCTTTTTGCCGGGATGTTCCGTCCTTCCCGGTACGGGGCCGAATAGTGCTGCAATCGACCAATTTCCATCGGCTGCAGTGCGGTCGAACACGGCGCTTCCGTACGCCTTGGTTGACATCTCTGCGGACACGATTGGCTTCCTGTCGCAGCCTAACCTTGTAACGTTTCAGGGAGCGTTTCCCGATAAGCGTCCTCGGCCATATCAGGTAGTCGGCATCGGCGACGTACTGAATGTGTCAATTTTTGAAGCTGGGCCCGGTGGACTATTCACGCCGGCGACGACGGCCGGCGCGAGGCCTGGAAACTTTGTTAGTTTGCCGGCTCAGGCCGTCGATCAGAAGGGCACAATCACAGTTCCCTACGCGGGCGAAATTAAAGCCGGCGGTCGGACCTTGCCGCAAATTCAGAAATCGATCGTTGACCGCTTGAGCAATCGGGCGATTGAGCCGCAGGTGGTCGTCAGCGTGAATGCGCAGCACTCGAACGTCGTGAGCGTTTTGGGGGATGTGAACACGCCGGGCGTACTGCCTCTGAATAGTGTTGGCGAAAGGCTGCTGGCGCTTATTGCGCGTGCCGGTGGACCGAAGTTTGAAGCTATTGAAAGCTACGTGATACTTCAACGTGATGGAAAACGTGTGAAGGTGCTGCTTAGCCGCGTGGTCCATGATCCCCGCGAAAACATCTATATTCGGCCCAATGATGTCGTTTTCATCACTCACGAAGCGCCGACGTTCACCGCTCTCGGCGCGCTGAATCAAAACGTCTTTGGTTTCAATTCCGAGATTTCGTTCACAACCGAGACGCTCACGCTCGCGCAAGCGATCGGAAAATCCGGCGGTCTCAATGACCTGCAGTCTGATCCTGCCCAAGTCTTTGTGTTTCGATACGAAGATCGTCGTTTCCTGGAGAAACTGGGTCTCGACACCAAACGCTTCGTCTACGACAGAATTCCAACGATTTACCGCCTGAACCTGCGAGATCCGTCGGGTATGCTCTTGGCTGCCGGCTTCCAGATGCGCAGCAAGGACGTGATGTATGTCGCCAATTCGGCTGTGGTGGATTACTACAAGCTGCTGACACTGATCAACAATACGGCATCTACGGTGTCTTCCACCGCCAATGCGGTAACCGGCGTAAACGCGGCGGCGAAGACGAAGTGGTAGAGTGGCGTCAGCGCCGCTCCGCAGAGGCTGCCCGAGTGTTTCCGTTTCTGCGGCCGAAGGCAGTGGGGCGCTGGTTCTGGCGGATCGGGGCCGCAGGTTGGATCGTCTTGTTGTTTGCAGGAATGCGCGCTCGAACGCGGGCATCGATCTCCAGCGCTGCTTAGGGTAAGGGGCGTGCTCTATGCACGCCCGGCGGTTCGTAAGTCACTCCAGCTTTGATCGATTGCTCCAGTCGGGGAGTGGTATTTCGTGCGGCGACGGCCCGTTGCGCCCGCGGCGCGCTTTCGCGCGCCAAGTCCATACTTCCGACGTCAACTTCAAACCTCTTTGTTGTGATCTATTACCGCATCGGTGCTGATCACTGATATCATGTCTTGCTGAATGGCCAGACATGTCAGGCAATTGCTGGCAAATGCCCTGGTATCGATGTTGATCCGATTGGGACGAACATCGACCTCCCGAACCGGAGTGTGTCCGTGAACGACGATCTTTCCGAAGTCGTTGGTGCACGAGAGGAACTCCTCGCGTACCCACAATAAGTCCTTTTCTTTTTGTTGCGAGAGATCGACGTTCGGTTTCGCGCCGGCATGGGTGAAAAAGAAATCGCCGCACGTGAAGGAAAGCTGCAAGTCCTGCAAAAAGCGTAGATGGGAACGCGGCAAGCGATCCCGGAGCGATTTCTGCAGTTTATCGACGTCCCCCCTCATTGCATCGGGAGCGACGTCGTAGGACATTATCGTTTTGAGACCACCAAGCCGTATCCATATTTCGAAGAGGCCGGCATCTTCAAGACACCTGAGCATTATCTGCTCATGGTTGCCTTTCAGGAAGATGCATCTGCTTATTTCGCTCCGGGCGATCAAACGACTTATGGTCTCTCGTGAGGATGCGCCGCGATCAATATAATCGCCCAGAAACACGAAGATCGGTGTGACATCGGAGTGATGTGCAACGTCTGCGTCAATCATTGCAAGCAGATCGTCAAGGAGATCAACGCGGCCATGAATGTCGCCAACCGCGTATATCCTCACGCCCGACGGTACCGAAGGACGTCGTCCGTGGACCTTCAATTGGTCGATTTTCGAGAGCAAGACGGTATGCATGGACTTATTGGCCGTTGTCTCCCATCATGCATCGTTTTTCAAAGGTCTCGACCATTTCCGTGTAGCGGCACTCGCCCGACTTCGTTTTCCCATTTGACATGTCGCCATCGTATTGAAATCGGATATGAGCCTCAACGAATGCGCGCAGCGGAATGTTTTGTGTCTGACTATAACAGTGGAAGGGGATCCGCGGCGCAAATCGGCAATCCTCAAATCCAGCGGCGGTGACTTGTGTTGCCGGAAGCGCGCCCGGCTTGCGTGTTGATGCGCCTTCGCGTGAATTCGAGACTAGGTTCGCTCGTCCGCGATGGCCTTGCCGTCGTTGGGCAGCGAGCCGCCGGCAACCAGTTCGACCTTGCCGCCGAGTTTGGTGACGGTGCGCAGCGTGGCGCCGACGGCTTCTGCCAGGGCTGGCGAGGCTGCCTCGGTTTCGGCCTTCAAGGTCATCACGTCGGCCTCGCCGTCGCGGGCGACCACCAGCCGCAGCCGTCCCAGTTCGGGATGGCGCTTGCCGATCTCGGCGACTTGTTCAGGACGCACGAACATGCCTTTCACCTTGGTGGTCTGGTCCGCGCGGCCCATCCAGCCCTTGATGCGCAGATTGGTGTGGCCGGAGGCGCTCGGGCCGGGCAGGGCAGCGGTGAGGTCGCCCAGCGCAAGCCGGACCCAGGGGTGATGCGGGTTGAGGGTGGTGACGACGATCTCGCCCACGTCGCCCTCCGGGACGGGCTCACCGGTTCCCGGCCGCACGATTTCGAAGATCACGTTTTCGGTCACCACCATGCCGTCGCGCCCGGCGGTTTCGAATGCCACCAGACCGAGGTCGGCGGTGCCGAACACCTGATAGGCATCGATGCCGCGATCTTTCATCTCCGCCTGCAGCGAGGGCGGGAACGCCGCGCCGGAGACGATGGCGCGCTTGATCGAGGAGACGTCGCGGCCGGTCTTCTCGGCATTGTCGAGCAGGATTTTCAGGAAGTCCGGCGTGCCGGCATAGGCGACCGGCCGATAGGCTTCGATCAGTTCGAACTGCTGTTCGGTGTTGCCGGGGCCGGCGGGGATCACGGCGCAACCGAGCGCGCGGGCGGCCGAGTCGAAAATGAAGCCGCCCGGCGTCAGATGATAGCTGAAGGTATTGAGCACCACGTCGCCCGGCCGCAGCCCGGCCGCAAACACCGCGCGGGCGCTTCCCCAGGAATCGGTTTCCGCCGCCTGCGGCTCGAATATCGGCCCCGGCGAGGTGAACAGCCGCCCGAACGAGCCCAGCGGCGCGCTCACCAGGCCGCCGAACGGCGGCGCCGCCTTGTGGATGGCCGGCAGGTCGGACTTCCGCAGCACCGGCAGCGTGGCCAGCGCGGCGCGGCTCGTCACCGTGGCGGGATCGATCCCCTTGAGGCGTTCGGCATAGGCTGGGGCCTTCAACGCCGCGCGGAGCACGTCCGGGAGCCGTGCGAACAGGTCGGCTTCGCGTTCGGCGGGCGAGCGGGTTTCGAGAGCATCGTAGTGGTCGGTCATGGGAGCGATCCTGTGAGTGGCGCGGTCATAGCCAGCGCTTGCGGCGTTTGAAGCTCTTGAGGTTCTTGAAACTCTTGCGCTGATGATCGCCGCCGCCAAGGTAGAATTCCTTGACGTCTTCGTTGTCGCGCAATTCGTCGGCGGTGCCGTCGAGCACCACCTTGCCCTGTTCCATGATGTAGCCATGGCTCGCGACCGACAGCGCGGCGCGCGCATTCTGTTCCACCAGCAGAATGGTGACGCCGAGATCGCGGTTGATCTGGCGGATGATGGCGAAAACCTCCTTCACCAGCAGCGGCGAGAGGCCCATCGAGGGTTCGTCCATCAGGATCATCTTGGGGCGCGCCATCATGGCGCGGCCGATGGCCAGCATCTGTTGTTCGCCGCCGGAGAGATAGCCGGCGAGGCCAGTGCGCTCCTTGAGGCGGGGGAAATACTTGAACACCATGTCGATGTCGGCGCTGACCTCGCCATCGCTGCGGGTGAAGGCGCCAAGCCGCAGGTTCTCCAGCGTGGTCATGTCGGCGATGATGCGGCGGCCTTCCATCACCTGAAAAATGCCGCGGCGCACGATGTGATCGGGATCGATACCATTGATGCGGTTGCCGTCGAACACGATGTCGCCGCGGGTGACTTCGCCTTCCTCGGTCTTCAGCAGGCCCGAGATCGCCTTCAACGTCGTCGATTTGCCCGCGCCATTGGCGCCGAGCAGCGCGACGATGGCGCCCTTCGGCACGTCGAGCGACAACCCGCGCAGCACCAGGATCACCTTGTCATAGACCACCTCGATATTGCGCACCGAGAGCAGCGGCGCGGTGGTGGCCGGCGACGAAGGCTTCACTGCTTCGATAACGCTCATGTCAATCTAACTCCGAACGACGCGAGATAGGTGCCGCAACAGTTGCGGCCTCCCTCTCCCCGCCGGCGGGGAGAGGGAGCGGCCTGTGCTTCAGTTCGGCTTACCACCCGAGCCATTCGGCCTTGCGCGGCAGTTCGACGGTCTTGACCTTCTCCAGCTTGATGGTGCCCCTGGCCATCAGGTCGTTGAGGTCGCCTTCGGTCGAGCCGGAGACCTTGGCGCGATACAGGTCGACCTTCATGGTCGGCCGGTGATCCTTCTCGGTCCAGGTCGAGGGATTGCAGACGCCTTCCATGCCGGCCGGCACCCAGTCCTTCTTCTGGTAGAAGCCCTTCTTGACGTTGGCGCCGCTGACGCCGCCGTTCTTGGCCGCCCACTCGATGGCTTCCTTCATGTACAGCGCCGTGCAGACGCCGGCGACGTAGTGCACCGGGCGATAGACCTTGCCAGTGGGGTCGGACATCTTGGAGATTTCCATCACCGTCTTCATGCCAGGCGCGTTGCCGCCCCAGCCGACAGCGGTGCGCAGCGGAAACACCACGCCGTTGGCCGCGTCGCCCGCAGCCTTGGCGGCGTTCTCGTCCATGCCCCAGACGTTGCTGAGAAACTGTACGTCCACTCCGGCGGTCTTGCAGGCCTTCATCACCGAGATGTTGGAGGCCGCCGTGTTGCCGAGGTAGGCGTAGTTGGCGCCGGCGCTTTTCAGGCTCAGGCACTGGGCGCTGTAGTCGCCCGGCGACAGGGCGAACACGAGCGGCGGCAACACCTCGAAGCCGAGCTCCTTGGCGATGGCTTCGCCGGCGGCCTTCGGCGCGTTCGGATAGGGATGGTTGGCGCCCATGTGGACGAACTTCGGCTTGCCGCTCTTGCCCTTGGCCTTCCAGTCCTCCGCGGCCCAGGTCAGTTCGGCGCGCAGGGCGTCGGAGTAGGTCGGACCGTAGAAGAAGTTATACGGCGCGGCCTTGGCCTTGCCGCCGGCGCCGGTCGGATCCGCGAGTGCGGCCGCATAAGAGCCCGAGATGTCCGGGATCTGGTCCTGCGCCACGAAGCCGGTCAGCGCCTCGGTGTCGGCGGTGCCCCAGCCCATGATGGCGGAGACCTTTTCGGCGCCCGACCACTTCTTGTACTGCGCGATGGCGCGCGGCACCTGATAGCCATAGTCGACGCTGTCGAGATCGACCTTCACGCCGTTGATGCCGCCGTTTTTGTTGATCCAGGCGAAGGTGTCGACCACCGCGTGGCCGTACGGCGTGCCGACGTCCGACGTGCCGCCGGAATAATCGGCGAGGTGGCCGATCTTGATGGACGATTGCGCCAGCGCGCCGCCGGCGCCGAGCACGACCGCGAGCGCGGCGCTCCCGAGCAGGGTGGTGATCTTCATGAGGCTTCCTCCTGTTGCCATGTGAATGGTTCGTTTGCCGCTTCGCGTTCAATGCGAGAACGGGTAGAGCTTCCAATAGGCCTTGATCTGATGCCAGCGATGCGCGAGGCCGTCGGGCTCGAACACCAGGAACACGATGATGATGGTGCCGATGGCGATTTCGCGCAGGAAGGTGATGTTGGTCTTCAGGCCCAGCGCGTGATCGATCGGGCCGCCCGCGAGAACGGCCGTGATCCATTCCATCACTTCCGGCAGCAGCACGACGAAGGCAGTACCCATCAGGGTGCCCATGATCGAGCCCAGCCCCCCGATGATGATCATGGCGAGAAACAGGATCGAGCGTTCGATACCGAAGCCCTCGTAGGACACCACCAGTTGATAGTGGGCGTAAAGCGCGCCGCCGATGCCGGCGAAGAAGGCGGCGATGCCGAACGACAGCGTGCGGTATTTGGTCAGGTTGATGCCCATGATCTCGGCGGACAGGTAATGGTCGCGCACCGCCACCAGCGCACGGCCGTCGCGCGAGCGCATCAGGTTGGTCACCAGCAGGAAGCAGACGACCACATAGGCCAGCACGACGTAGAAGAACTGCCGGTCGCCCTGCAACGCATAGCCGAAGATCGAGAACGGCTCCGCCATCGCCGGCACCGAGCCTCCGGAAAACCATTCGGCGCGGGCGAAGAAGTCCAGCAGGATATATTGAGCCGCGAGCGTCGCGATGGCGAGATACAGTCCCTTGAGGCGCGCGGCCGGCAGGCCGAACACCAGACCGACCAGAGCCGTCGCTACGCCGGCCAGCGGGATCGCGAAAAATGCCGGAATGCCGATCTTGGTCGACAGGTAGGCCGACGAGAACGCACCGAACAGGAAGAACGCGGCGTGACCGATCGAAATCTGTCCGGTGAAGCCCACCAGCACGTTGAGCCCGAGCGCGGCTATGCCGTAGATGCCGATCTGGATCAGCAGGCTGAGCCAGTATTCGTTGAGAAGATAGGGCGCGGCGCAGGTCAGCAAGACGCCGGCGATGGCGAAGTTGCGACTCGTCACCGTCGGGAAGATGGTGGTGTCCGCCGCATAGGAGGTGCGGAAATCGCCGGCGGGGATCATTGAATTTGCCATGATGCGTCAGACCCGCTCGATGTCCCTGGTGCCGAACAATCCGTAGGGCTTGATCATCAGGATGACGATCAGCACGTAGAACGGCGCGACCTCGTAGAGATTGCCCCAATGGAGATACTCGCCGTCGATGTATTGCGCGAAATTCTCCAGCAGGCCGATGATGATGCCGCCGAGCACGGCGCCGGCGATTGAATCGAGGCCGCCGAGGATGACGGCGGGGAATACCTTGATGCCGTAGACCGACAGGCCCGACGACACGCCGTTGACCACCGCGACCACGACGCCGGCGACCGCCGATACCGTCGCCGAGATCGCCCACGACATCGCGAACACGTTCTTGACGGAGATGCCCAGTGATTGCGCCACCTGCTGGTCGAAGGCGGTGGCGCGCATCGCGAGGCCGTGCTTCGACGCCTGGAAGAACCACGCCATCGCCGCCATCATCGCCAGCGAGACGATCAGGCTCATCACGTAAACGGTCTGGATCTGCAAGCCGAGAATGTCGACCGACTGGCTGGTGAAGATCGGCGGAAACGGCTGCGGATTGACGCCGAAGATCCACTTCATCGCCGCTTGCAGCACCGTCG
>ERZ778029.2934-NODE-2934-length-11084-cov-3.787832_pt1 | contig 11084 bp, 14 predicted proteins | sample MGYA00375759_ERZ778029 | MGnify/ENA primary metagenome ERZ778029 (study PRJEB29350, sample SAMN05389819) | bioreactor metagenome | isolation source: Ammonium sulfate bioreactor | place: South Africa: University of Cape Town | collected 2014-04-04 ...
TACGAGATAAGCTAGTGACTGGAGTTCAGACGTGTGCTCTTCCGATCTGAGAAAGAACGTCGTCGTCGACAATTAGAACGCGAAGAACAACAGATGAATGCTGCTGTTAAAATTCAATCTTGGTGGAGAGGAATGCTTGTTAGACATGCTATTGGACCACATAAGAAGAAGAAAGGAAAAAAAGGAAAAAAGAAGAAGAAATAATACAACAACAACAGCAAAGAAAAAATGATGCAGAGCAACAGAGAGAACATTTTTTTTCATATTTTCTTCTTTTTTTTTGGATACTTTACTTTATCTAACAACAGAGAATAAATAAATAAATAAATCAAGTGTGATTTCTTTTCCTCCTTCTGATTTTTCTTTTGAGAACTCTCCATGTCAGTAGATTACATGTTCTCATTTATTTGAATCTTTGGAATACGCAGAGAATCAATTGAAGTATTGTTAATTACATTTTTTAATAGGTACTTTAGATGAAATACTGTTATTTATTTCAGTGAATCTAATTTCCTTTTCTGAATTTTTTTCGTTCTCCTTGAATCAGAAAGCAGAAATAAGACAGATTTTTTTTTCTTGTTATTAGTGATTTCATTAACGAGAATGTATGAATTGATCTAATTAGAAAAATGACAGAGGGATACGTGTGAGCTATTCAGAGGTATTTCTTTATACTATTGTTTTACATGAGCACTTGTCATAAACATGTCACTTATATTCAATTTATGAATGAACATTTCATGTAGTCTCATAAGGACAGCGGATATTCAATATTCGGATGAAAAACAAGTCAAAAGCCTTGAGAACAAGCACGCTTTTCTTCTTGCACTTGTCTTACATGACATGTATTGCGTATTGTTACTGTTTTTAGTCATGATTTTACTTTGTAATCGAGACCAATCAATATTGACATAAAATACAAATGTTCAGTTATGACAGATGGTAGGATAATATTGATAGTTATGCGAATGACAAAGTATTTACGTCAAAATATATTTAATACACATGTCGTTGTAATTCTTAAATGAAAAACCATCATTATCTGTTGAGAGTTTTCCTTATTCAAATGTTTCTTTTACTCTGAATCATGACAACACATAAGTATTCTTGACAGTTTCTTTCTATATTAGTTTTTAGAAGATGGCAACTCTCGTAAATAGTCATTTTTTGTATTTTATTCTTGTTAAGTGCTCATCTTTCATATGCGCTGGATTAAAATGCGCTCTAAGTTGTCAAATAAATAAAAATGATTAAAATTGACAAAACACATTTCACAATTGAAAAAGGTTTTTAGATGAAATTCTTCATATGCACTATAATTAAACGACAATTAGTGATATTCATTGATGAATTTAGTCCGTACAATTATAGTTTATATTAAATATTCAAATTCTCAACAGTATAAATATATGATAATTCCAAGTTGAATAGAACGGATGTAAATATATAAGAGGAAAAAAAAGGAAAGTAAATCTCTAGTCACAGAACAAATATTCTCTCTCTTTTTCTTATCTTATTTCGTTGTTTTTTCCTTGAAGTTCGCACGAAAGGAAATGCCATTTAGTTTCGGTACATAATATTGTTCTCGTTTCATAGGCGTTGACTTTATTTTGAAAGGTAATCTTCTATTCTTCTTTTTTAAATGCATTTGATTAATCTACTCACTCTCGATGATACCGACTAGACAGACAACATCAGGAAAGGAAAAATATGAAAATTTAATGTTCTTCTAGGTTTATTTATTCCATTCTTTTCCGGTCTCACTCAAAAATGATAATCGTTGTAGCTTAACTAAGCCAAAACAGGTTTCACTTTTCCTTTTTTTTTGCGTAGGAGCCTATCTAGATATTTAATATCGTAGTCACATTTAAAATTGCGTTTCATTCATGCATACTATAGAAAGAGATTTATGCAGTTAGGAAAAAGCTGGTGGAAAATAAAAGGAATTGTCAGGATGACAATAAATATTTCTCGGAAATATTCTTATCAATATTTAAAAAGAAATAGAACTGATGATAGAATGTATTTTATATGAGTCAGATCCGTCGAGAGAAATATGTAATTAAGATGTATCATCCGGTTCTTTTTGTTGTTGAAGGAAAGCTATTACAGAAAAAAAGGGTCTTAATAATAGTTTTTTATCAGAAAAAGACGAATGTCAATTTGAATAACGATTTTCTCTAATCGGCATAGTTGTTTTCTTCCTTTTTAGATAGAAGTCCAATGAAAATATAACGATGGAAATCTATGAATCGAGTTCATGTTATGATGTTCGTTATCCAGCCATCCATCGGCACTGTGATAAAACTGAAACCAATGGTTCTACCTACGATTATTGTCAACAATTAAATCTAATCGATATTTTCATGAAAGCTGATTGTTACATTGAAAAAGTATTTCTTCAAGTCACCGGTTCATTAGTTATAATCGGTACAATATTAAATTTATTTTCATTATATTGTCTTTATAAAATGAAAAAACGAAATTCTCAAAATGTTTATCTATCTGTTTTATCCTTAGCCGATACAATGAATCTTCAGATTAATTTTACATTACCAATTTTGAGACAATTTTCTAAATTCGATGAAATCTTTCGTAGTGCTTCATTAATTTGTCGTCTATCGGGTGTACTAACTGAATTTTTTCTTATTTTCCCTACATGGGTTATCGTTCTTCTAACATTTGAATGTTTAATATTTATTACATGGCCACTAAAACGTCGTTCGTCATATTCACGAACTCATGCTAAAATTGCAGTGGCATTTCTTGCGTTTATCGTATTCGGTTTAAGTCTCTATCGACTCAAAGATTTGAAAGGTATTGATCAAGTGAGCGTATTTTCTGTTGTTGCTTGTAATGAGACACATCAACCGATTGGTTTTATGATAAATCTTAATCTTATGATTTGGACACTTGTACCTGAATGTTTAACATTAATAATGAGTTTAATTATTGCTTATCAAATTAAATTAGCAACAAGACAATTTCAACGAGCACATTCCAAAGCTCGACAATTGAAATATAATCAAGCAACGAAAACTGTTCTATTGATATCGATATTATTTTTAATTTTTCATACTCCAACTGGTAATTTCTATTTTTCTATTGATTGATTTCATACGTTTTCTTTTCTCTTAAAGGTATTTTAATTGCATTGAATTTAATTCATAAAGATAAAAAGAAAAATGAAACACTGGGAATTATTATAATGCTGGTCTCGAGAAAAGTCACAATCGTTCTCTATGAAATTGGTCTTGGTTGCAAGTTTTTTATTTATCAACGTACACTTCAAAATTTTCGGTACATATCATTTTCTTCTTCTGTTCCGGTCAATAATTTAAGTAGTTATGACGCTCTAAAAACAGTTTAATTATGTAGATTGAACATATGAATCTAAAAATAGTCTATTAGATTGATCAAATATTTATAAATTGTTTTTTTGCAAATATTTAACTAGAATCTTTTGTATTTTAGGTCCATCCTAGATCGTTCATTATCGCATTTTTTTCGTCGTAAAAATTCAGCTAAATTAGGGCAACAAGCATCAGTAAATCCATTTAATAATACACAACGTCAGATTATACATTTTCGACCTTGCAAGCCAGTGATAGCATCGACTGGCAGTCAAAGTGATTCATTAACGAGACAAATTGGTGAATGTCATGGTAATTTTAATAAACGTCAACCTCGAACAAGTTCAACAACATTATCACGAACAAATCGAGAATATCAACCGTTGACTGTTCTTATGACGAAAACTAATGACGCAACACATGTTGTTTTACCAACAACACCGGATTTTATACGAGCAAATAGAGAAAAAAAACGTTCATTATGGTCGAATAAATCACAAATATCATTTTAAGAAACAAAAATTTATTCATTCATTTTTATCTATTATTTTTTGTTGTTGTTTTCGTTGTCATCGTCACAGTAATCTTCAAAATAAGTACTAGGCAATTTAATTCTTACTTTTTTTTCATATATTAAAGGAAAATAAACGACTTGAATGTTATGATGTCCTTGCCGTTTTTTTTGACAGATTTATAATTATTGTTATGTATTGCTATTGACTTAGTTGAGTATATTTGAATACAATTCGATATATATTTATGATGTTATATTGTCATATTTTCATTTCCTCTCGTTTATTTATATATTTATTTGCCTTTGTTTTTCTGTTGAAACAAAATACTAATATTGAAAATAAACTAAATTCGATCGAATAGATGAAAAACTGAAATCTTCTATTATCAAAAAAAAGAAGAATTCACCTTGAAAAAGTACGCATGATTTTCAATCGAAGCTGTCCTTCTACTTGAACAGGTTTCCTCCTTACTTTCTTTTTCTTCTCTCAATTTCTTTTTTCTTCAATCTTTCATATTTTATTTCTTTCTTTCGTTATACAACTCATTACGATTACGAATTACCAACAGTCGCAGTCATCAACATCGATTGTTGCTTTTCAAGTGAGTCAGTTGGATTTTGTGATCTTGTTGTTTGTTGTCGATGATATCGCTGTTGTTGTTGAACCAATGATTGATTAGGTGTTGTCGTATGTAGAATACGAATTTGTTCCCGAGAATGATTTATATAATTGACAAGACTTTGTGGATTTCGGAGATCAGCTTTCTTGTTGATCGAAGGAAATTTTGATGAACTCTTTCTATCGGCTAATACTCGTCGTAGAGTAACATCATCATTTTGTGGACGTTTAACACGTGCTGAAAAAGTTTGTTTTAAATTACGTTGACGTTCGATTTGTTTGATTGATTCACGTATGTAATCATAGACTGTACGATATTTTTGATAGGAATTTCGTTGAGATGAATCAGATGTGTGATACGATGATGAACTTGCCGTTTTTAAACGTGCATTTAGTTGCAGTTGTTGTTGTTGTTGTGGTTGTTGTGAATGTTGACTTCGTGGTGAAGGCGATCGAGAAAATGAATTCGTTGAACGATATTCCGTACTGGCTGAGGCCGACTTTTGCCGTTTGGTCTCATCTAAATAAGTATTTCGATAGGCTACATCAGGTGCTGCTGAGATTTGAGCAATTTTATCCGAATGTCGTTGCCAACCCGAACCACCTAAAGATGAATCATGCATATCGAAATTTAGCCCATGTGAATTAGTATTATGCGGTGTTGCTAGACGATTTTTCTGTTGTCGTGAACGAAGTTCAGTTTTTGGACTAACAGATTGAATTCGATCTTTTGGCATTTTATCAGTTGGTACTGCTAATAAAAGAACACTTGGAGGTGGTGTTCGTTTTTTACGAAAATATAATGTTAAATCAAGATCACCAGTAGCCATCTCCTCTTTATATTTTCTGTACTTGTTGTTTGTAAGTTAGAAAAAATAATGAACTAATGTATGGTCACATTTTTTTCTAATGTAACTCGATACTTGAATGACAAGTATTTCTGTACAAAAGAGTTGCAATTAAAAAAGTGATCTTAATTCCATTTTTCTCTTCCAAATCGACAACATCGTCACTTCAATTTGCTTCGCATGCATCCTTTCAAAATGAAACACTCGTTTTTCTTGTTCTCCAATTTTTTTTCTATTACAATCATCGGCGTCATAACTTCTATTCGAATTTTCTTTTCGCCTATTTGTTATATTTAATATTTGTCAATGGATGTTGCAATCTATTCGAGGTTCTCACTGAATATTTAATACAAAAAAAAGGCCTCATTTCTAAACATTCTTTGCTTTCCTACAGATCGTCTGCTGGTTGATTCAAGTAGAACAATTATTTTTTTATGACCTTCCATTTTCATGAATAAACAAAACATTTTGTCTCCATTATTCATACAAGATGCAATCAAGAGAAGAGTTTTCATGCAATGACTTTCTCGCAGAGAAAAATAGCAAAAAAACTTCCATTTTTTTTAATTACTCAGTTATACATCACTTCTCATCTAAATCAACAAGCCTCGTTGTTCGATGATATACCGGACTCGTTTTTTATTCTGTATACTTTTTTTTTTCCTGTCTTATGTCAACAATCTGCGCTTACACAATAGCAGCAGAACAAGGGAGTCGAAGAAGAGAGAGAGAGAGAGAAAGAAAGAGAAAGAAAGACGAATTTACTGTTGTTGCTATACTTATGATCTTGATAAAATTTCTCACTGATTTATTTCTTTTTGCGTATAGTTATAGAACTCAAGTTGAAGCGAAAGAGTGATTTAAACATAAAGGTGATCATCGTTACTGGATTCGTTTTCATTCAAAACAGGCGGCACAGCAGAAGAAATAGAAAAACATTTAATCGTCGAATTTCGTTGATTGGATTATGTCATTTTCTACGTCGTTTTAAATAACATTGCACTTTCTTTTCTTCTATTATTTTAAACTTTCTATTCATAGGTAAACTTACATACTTCATTTTTTTTCTCTTCATCTTTTCATTTGTTAAGTCTTCTTTTTTAAGTCAGTCAGTTTATTCATGCCAACTTCAAGTCAATCGCAAATTCTCTCTGTTGTCGATTATCAATTGCTTCAGCAACAAAATAATGGACAAACAAACACAACTAAAGCACCGATTCGAATATCTGTCAATCCAACAGTAATTAACGAATCGAAACGACGCTATTCGAATGATAATCATTCAACATATGCCAATGATCGTCGACGAAGTTCGGACAAAACAAATGATCGTAAGTCATCGATTTTAATCTATTCTCAAATTATTATTTGATGATAACAGAATATCAATCGAAGAATTTCGCATTTTTTTCTTACAGAAAAAAGTAAAAATACACGCAGAACGCAAAGACATTGTAGATGTTTTCATCATGAGCAGATTTATCCTTTTGTTGTCAGGGGTATGACTAAAATAACTTGCTCGCTATTGCTTAGCTTTTCTTATTATGATTACTCAAGTCTGAAAATGAAACCTTGTCCATGAATGGATTCCATTGATTCATAATCATTTCCTTTTGTAAAAACAGATACTCAAGCAGCAGCAGCTCGAACATCTCAACGTAGTGATGTTCTTCGTATGCCTGTCATAAATCTCAATCAAACAGCTCAGCAACAAGATCATTCGAATAAGTTACACGACCGAACAAAATCGAACATAGTCGATGCATCAACTCATTATCAGCAAAATTCTGATCATGATGAATTATCTGAACATGAACATCGATTATCATTCAGTAAAATCTATCCAACACCGAGAAATCCAGCTGAATTTCATTCATCAACCTCAGAATTAGACAATACATATGACGAACGAGATGATAACAATGAAATCGAAAATGAAAATCGTGAACGACGAGCCAGTTTATTAAATGACAGTACACGTCGATTACTTGTTCTCGGTACGATACGTCCATCGAAAACATTCTATAAAAATCTTTCGGATAACGATGTTGATCATCTCATGGACTATTTTCGTCGAATGAAAAATGCACAACAATCTGTCACATCAGAAGATATCAATGAAGAATTAGCCGCTAAACATATTGAATACAAACCGAAGATATGTAAGCCGATAAATTGATTAGTCACAGATTTTTTGTCATTTGAGAAATTCTTATGCGATGAAACAAATGATCATATTGCATTTCAAAGGATAATACGATTGATTTCATTTAGTTTTTGATTCAGCTTGTGTTACCAAAGGTCAAGTAACGCAAGTCGAAAAAATGATTGAACAATATGCGGATCAAATTCGAACTCATCAAGCTGAATTCGCTAAACTTGAAAATCCGATGCGTTTTGTTATTAAATCAACTGATAAAGATACGCCATTGACAACTATTCCTCGAGAATTCAATGATTGTTTCATTACATTAGTAACGAAATCTGATGCATTGAGAAGATCGGATTTAGTTACTGATCTTGTTCATGATCGATTTTTAGAAGATGTCAAAGCAAATTCATTAGATATCAGGTAATTGAGTTGATTTCAAAAATCGAGAAAGCAACTGTTTTTGTTCGCAGTTATTTTCCTGGTGGTGTCAATTATGATGTACCACGTGAAGAAATCGACGAAAATGGCCAAATGCAAATTGAAACCTATCAAAAATTAAAAAAACGTTTAAACAATCGAAAAGTTCGATATTTCAGTGAACAACCAGCGAAAAAGCCCAATGCTTTACTCGCAATTCTACCATTGGAATCGTCAATCAATATCACTCATCAGCAATTATATGATAGTCTGATTGATCGTTTAAAATCGATCGCTAATGACGATGATTACAATGTTGAAGAACGAATCATTTCTATTGAATTCGTACCAACGAGTTGTTTGTTAAATTCAAGTGACATACCAAATGAATTCATTGTTGATTGTGATACTAATAATACAAAACGATTATTAATGGAACAACCATTGAAACTTGTTGCAAATAAACAAACGATACATATTGATTTACAATCTTATGATGAAAATATGCAACGAGAATATGAAAAATTTATTAAATCAGAAAAATATCGAGAGTTAATTAAAAATCATGATGCAGCAATGAAACGAACAACATCAAAAAAATAATTTCGTTTCTATTCTTGAGTTTGTCTTGTATTTTGCTTGATTGAATAAATGATAAATGCTTTATGAAATTATTTATCATGCCAATATTCATATGCACCATGTTTCTTTATTAAGATTCGAACGATATCTTCATGTGATCCATGTAGATTATGATCACGATCAAGTTCAATCCATTGAACTTTACTCGCATCGTCACCTAAAAAACAAACGAACGAGATCTTTAGAAAAAGGCGCACAGATATTTTTTAATTTTTTGGATGAAAAATGAGTAAAAATCTTCGTGCACCAAAACAGATTCCTCGAATAAAATCATTGATTAAACCTCCACCACCGCGCAATTCGTGGGAACTTCTATTAGATGATTATTTAAAAGATCCAAATCTACTAGCTAATCTAACACCGAAGTCATCGCCAAATTCGCCTCAATCTTATCAACAACAAACAAGTCCAACATCGCCATCGAATTTTACAAATTCTCATCGAACAACAGCAGCATTCTACCCGTCTCAACAATTAAACTATACATCATGTCCAACTTGTCAGCAGAAATCATCATTTCCACCGCGTCGATATGAAATCAATCTCGATGAACTTGTCTATTTAATCAGTCAAATTGGTCGAGCTGATTTCTATCGTGAAATGGTACAATTCATTCAAACTCAACAACTATCATCAGTTACAAATCATTCACAAGCATTAAATACAAATGCTTGTACCATAGAGACCTCCGATGAATCATTCTTCTTGAACAATGCAAAATAGAAATGTTCGTTTTACCAGATTCGAGTTTTAAATCTTTAGTCAATTGACCACTTTCATCATGTACATTTATTGCATCTGACTCAATCCATGCATTATCTAAACATATATGATTCTATTTTCAATTGTCTCTTATTGTTTTCGAAAACTCTACCCGTATTTCTTGAATCATCGATGTAACCTTTATAAATCTATATGAAAATAACATGCTTACACATCATTTAAGAGAAAATAGTCGAACAAATCTACGCACTGATGTTTGTGTTTTGAATAGTCCATCGAGTTTTTTTGCTTCATTAGGATCAGAATTTAAAGCTTCTTCTATAAATTCTCGTTTTGCCGTTTGTGATGCATCTTCACTAAATGAAAATTCATTGAATTAAGGAAAATAGGAATGTCAACAATAAATAATACCCAGGATCAATCATTCCGCCAGGAAACGCAAGAGAACCTGAATCTCGTCGATTGATTAATACAATTTCTAAGACTTTTTCTTGTCGTTGTGACCAGCGTGTAATCAAAGGATCACTAGCATGATTCGGTCCCCAACGACCAAGTAAACCACGTCCTGTTACTAAGTAAATGATTTTGTTTTTCAGTAAGACCAACAAAAAAAACTGTGTTTCATATTTGTGACATACATCCAGTGCGACCTAGAGGATTCAATGGTCGATTTGTCTGCTTGTCGAGATCATATTTGCCCATATAACTTTTTCGATTAAGTTTTCCATCGATTCTATTGAAATTTTGAATTTTATTTCTAAAAAATACAAATCTATCGTATTGGTTAAAATATCAATTATATTTTACACATCAGGATTATCAGCCCATGATGGACGTTTTAAAATTTTGTCTGCTGTATATTCTTTAGGTTTATAATCGGGCCAGTTGACATTCCATGATGCTTGTTCTACTGACACTGGCGTTTTCTGATTTGGAAAAGAAACGATGAGAATGGTTTTCAAGTTAACACGCTTACATAAACATTTTTCGTACCAGGATATGGTTTTTTATGATTTCTACTATGAATAGTGTTCGAAATTAGACAACGTCGAATTGAATGAGAGAATTGCTGACGTAATGACAAGATAGTATGCATTAGAATCAATAGATTCTAAAATGTAAATCATTAAATAAATATTTCGAGATTTCTGTTCAACAACCGATAGTTGAAATAAATTAGTTGGTTAATTTATGAAACTAGGAAATGTTTTTATTACCTATAAATGAAACAGACGGAAGAAGGATCATATCCATTTCAATACGAAATCACCAAGATATCGATGTTAGACGCAAAAAAACAAATAGTAGAACGAAAGAGGAAAACAACCAGAGAGTTTACAAAATAGAAAAATAAACTAAACTCATAACGTTATCACTGGATCGGCAATTTGCCTAAAGAAATGAAAACGATGAATTGTAGACTTCTGATCTTAGAAAAGCCTTTCAAATTATTTCAATGCTGAAAGTGTTGAGCCTGTTTTGGAAGGTATGTAAAAATCTCGACAACGTTCATAAAATGCCTAGAAAACGTTAACAAATTATCATTTATTTATTGAATTCATTCGATAAACTATTGAGAACCTTTTCTGTATTTGTTTGAACAATTTCTTCAACATTTCGTTCGCTTTGTAATTGTCGTCGCTGAAATATCAACGATTTACGACGATTGTCACTCAAATCGGGCTGATTTAGCAAATCATTCGTTCGTGATAAACACGATGAAATCATTTCGTTTCGATAGACAGAACGTGTTGCAATCTAAAGTAGCATCGTTTTTTTTTGTATTTAAATATTCAACTAAGTTTAGCATTCGAGT
>ERZ778029.2940-NODE-2940-length-11070-cov-3.655016_pt1 | contig 11070 bp, 14 predicted proteins | sample MGYA00375759_ERZ778029 | MGnify/ENA primary metagenome ERZ778029 (study PRJEB29350, sample SAMN05389819) | bioreactor metagenome | isolation source: Ammonium sulfate bioreactor | place: South Africa: University of Cape Town | collected 2014-04-04 ...
CTCCTCGAGAATTTTCCAATAAATATTCCACCAAAATATCCTCGCACGATCTTGCCAATCCCAGAAATTTGGTTGCATTTATGTATTTGGGGGATAATTATCGAGGAAAGTCGACAAGTAGGAATCTGTGAATGAATTTTATTCGATTGGCAAAAAATAAAATAAAATTGAAGATTTTTCAAACGAGTTCGGCCATGGAATATTTCAGTGAAGCGTCGAATATGATTGATGTATCAGCTATTATTTTATATTTAATCGGTTTTGGTACGAGATTTATTGCAACCGAAGGATTTTTTATGATTTCCAAGTAAAATTTGAAAAGTCGGTATTATTTCGAATTGAAATATGTAACATCAAATTTTAGAATCTCACTCGGTCTCGATTTAATTCTTTGGTACGTACGAATTCTTCATCTATTCGCTGCTTATGAAAAATTAGGCCCAAAATTAATCATGATATTCAATACGGTAAATCAATACATATCTATGAAATGTGATTCTATTAATAAAAATGATTTCAGATGAAAGATTTAGTCTTCTTCGTTTGTTTTATTCTCATATTTCTATTTGGCTTTTCGATTACATCATGGTAATTGATTTTAACATCGTCACAATTGCATTGGCATTATAATGACGATGGTCAATTAACAAATGTCACCGTTGTTGCCAATGAAACCAACGGAATGAGTTGGACATTATTACGTGATATTACAAATTACGGTGTATGGAAAGTTTTCGGACAAGTCGATATTATTGGTAGGAGAAAAAAAAAGATTTCATTTCGATAGATAAACTTTTCAATATATTATCAATTAGATGCCAATAATTCCTATTCGGCTGTCACATTTATTTTAGCAATATTTTTTGTTGCTATATCCAACGTTCTTTTACTAAACGTACTTGTTGCTTTGTTTAAGTAAGATTTCGATTGTTGACTGTTATCATTGACATAAACAAATCGATTCTAGCGTATCGATAACGAGTGTTCAAGAACAATCACATGATATTTGGAGATATCAAAGATTTTTATTAGTTAATGAATTTCGCAATAAAAGCTTATTACCACCGCCATTCAATGTGCTTTATTGTTTACTGACTGGAGTCCTTCGATTTGTTCGACGATATCAAGGAAAATTTCACACTCATCAACCAAGTAATTATTTATTTATCTTGATTGGTGATTTTTAAATAATTTCGATTTTACAGTTTCAGTTGAACCGATGACAATTGGTATTCATGATTCTATTAATTATTCACCATTGAAAAGTAAACATTGATTTGTTAGTTAAGAAAACTGAAACCTTAATCGAACTGTTTTAGTTACCGATATGATGCGACGTGAAAATGCTATCGTCGAAGATTTCTGGCGTGATATACTCAAGAAAAAAGAACAGCAACCTTCGATGTGATCTATTGTTTTTCGTTTTTAATAAAATTTCTCGAATAACTCTGTGTCAAGTAAATAATCGATCGAGTTGACAACCGAATTGGTTGTCATAACATGTTGATTATATTTACTCCGTTTAATTTCAAAGAGAACAATGTTGAGTTGCCACATGGATGAGAAACAACTATTCGATTGAATGGAAGAAAAGAAAGAAAGAAAGAAAGAATTTCTGCTACATAGAAAGACGACAAATCTCCACTGCTTTCTTTTTTGCACAGTTCTTTTTACTTTGTCGGCTTAAAAATATTTCAATTCTATTTTCTTCATTTTTTACTTTGTATGTTAATAATCAAAAGCATACAAAATGGCCAAGGATATTGCACAACGAATGGGATATGTTCAAAAAGTATTATTGATGCATTTTTCTTTTCAGAAAAGATAATTTCTTGTCTATGAAATTGTTTTAGGCTATTAGTGATTTGAGAATTTGTGACTATAATACGTGAGTGCATTTTGTTGTTGTTGTTGTTCTTGCATCATCCAATAAATTGTTTACTTTAGTTCGGGCGTAGATAAATTAACACAACAGTATGGTTTTATGAAATTTGATGAAAATGAATTAGCATCAGCGTCACGTCTTTCGGAATATATTCGATTGAGTTTGCACACTGATGCGAAAACAGTCGTGGATTTTATTCGAAATGGTTGGCGATTACAACCACCAGATCTTATTATTTCAGTAACAGGCGGTGCTAAAAGTTTTGATATGTCTGCTCGTTTGAGAAAAGTCTTTCAACGAGGTCTAGTTTCAGCTGCTATTACAACAAGTAATATCAAATCTTGAGATAAATTATTTATAATTATGTCGACTTGCGTTAGATGCATGGCTAATCACAGCCGGAACAAATGCCGGTGTTGTTAAAGAAGTTGGCGAAGCTTTGAATAACTATCGATATAAAAATCGAAAGCATGGAATTGATGTGCCTTGCATCGGCATTGGAAGTTGGGGTTATACAGCTGGAAAAGAACAACTTGATAATACACCTGATGCGGTTGAAATAAATAATAGTAGTAGCACATCAAAAGGAACACGTTCATTTGGAAGAAGTAATAATCAAACTCAAGTTATACAAGCTATTCGAATGGTTAGTAGTTTAGGAAAATATTTTTGATAGAACGAATTATCGGAGAATATCGAATTCTAGGAAGTAGCTGATCAATATTGTGTTCGAAATTATGTTGTCAAAGAAAAAGTCAAGAAATCCTGTGATTTAGAACCAAATCATACTCATTTTTTCTTGTTCGATGATGGACAATCAAGTGCTGATAGTGTTATTAAACTTCGAGCAGAAATCGAAAAAGCTGCGCGACAAATTACAACTGAATCGCATACAAACGAAACGTCCGATACATTAATACCAATTGTATTGGTATTAGTTGAAGGTGGTCCATCATCTCTTGAAACAATTTGTCAAGCACTTGAAGCAAATACTCCAGTTGTCGTTGTTAAAGTAAAACGAAACAATTCTTTGTTCTCGTACAAGCTTCTTTTTCAATTACCAATAGGATTCAGGTCGTGCTGCTGATCTTGTTGCTGATTTACATACTTGTTATTTTCCGACAGATGCTGCATCGAGTGCACATTCTCAAAGACCGCCGACAGGATTTGCGAAAGCTGGTCCACGAGATAGCGAATTTGATTCAATGTAAATCATTCTGTTTTTTGTTTCCAATGATCTTACAAAATTACATGAGCGTATATCATTGTTTTATTTTTAGTCTTGCAAAAGCTACGCCTAGCAATCCATGGATAGCCGATGTCAAAAAAGAGTCATGGGATATCTTGAAAAAACATATGCGACAAGTGACTATTTTCAAATTCAATAGCGAAAAACAACATGGAGATCTCGAGAATGTTATTCTCGATGCTCTATTCAAAGGTGAATTGTTTGTTTTTTGTTCACTATAAATCGTATTTCTATTCATTTGTGTTTTTTCTATATATTAGCTGCCGAATCATCAGAAATGACGAATGGTCAATACAATCGAAAAAGTGAACTCAAATTAGCTACAGTTAGTGTCAAAGAAATTGCTGAGACAGACAGATTTGAAGATTTATTTAGGCGTGGAATAAAATTGATTATGCTCAAAAGAATCTTCTTACCGATACGACAATCTCAAAGTGGAATGTAGGTTTTAGTTTCTGTTTTCATAGTCTAATCAATTTATGGTTTTAAAAGGAAGACGATCTTCGTTATGCTCTTGTTGATTCACTTCGTCGTGGTCATCGAGAATTCGTCGAACTCTTAATCGAATTCGGAACATCTTTAGAAAAACTCAAATATCAAGATTTAGATTTTCTCTATAAAGCAGCATATGTATGTTCAATCACATCGATTTCATACATACAATCACTTCTTTCTTTCATCTATTCAAGACAAATAAGCGCCTGCCAGTTAAAAAACGCGATAGACGAAATCCAAAAACCCGAGATGATTACTATGCCGATTATTTAAAATCGATTTACGTACGTCAAAGAAGTACGTCATACGATCGTATTTTATTTTCTTGTTCTTAGGCTGAACAGACGAGACGAGGTCCGATCAATCCAAATGATACATTGGGTAAAAATGCTTCTCGTGAATTATTTTTCTGGGCAATTTTTCTCGATCGATTCGAATTGGCAAAATATTTTTGTTCAAAAACTTGGGTAAACAAACTTGTTTCTTCTTTTTTGAATAAAATACAAAACAATTTATTTATTTATTGAATAGAATTCTTCTATTGCACCATTGTTCGGTGCTCATATCTATCGACGAGCTGCACGATTAGTTCTCGACTCGGAAACCAAACAACAATATGAAGAAAACGCAGAGTAAGATCGAAAAAAACGATGTTTTTTTTGTTCTTGAAATAAGATTTATTTTTCTCATTGAAAATAGTCAATTCGATGCTCATGCAACGTTAATCATCGATCGATGTTTTGATGTCGATGAGAATTTCGCAGTTGACATCATCAAAGCACCTGCATTGGCATTGGGAAATGAAAAACCATTGGTTATAGCGATGAAAGGCAATTGTCGATCGTTTTTAGCATCGAAAACTGTTCAACGATATCTCGATAACGAATGGTCGTATCGACATTGTTTGTTTCCTCTTTGTATTTTGAATATTTTAGGTACGGATTTATCAATTACAAACGAAAAGCAATTGAATTTCGAGTAAATTTATCTGGATTTTCGAAGAAAAATCGACTTACTATTTGTTATTCAAGGTTTTTCTCTGCGCATTGCTTTTACCGTTATTACCAATCTTCTGCTTTACGTTGCCCTATGTTCAAAAGCATAAAAAAGTTTGCAAGATACTTTTTATTTTTCGAAAAATTAAATTCAAAGAAAATCTATCGACTTTTAAGGCTACACGAAGTATAAAGAATCGTTTGGAATTCAGCAAACCAATGAAGATCGCAAATATAACTGAGTACGATTAAGAAAAGCGAATTTATTTGATTTATTTTCGTTTTTAGACCCGATCAAAAGGCAGGCAAAGATCGTGTTAAATTCATCGAAAAAATTCGATACTTTTACAAGGCACCTGTTGTTCGTTTTTATTACTACATGGTAAAACTCTCGATTTTAAAAGCAAATATTTCTTAAACATCAATTTTGATAATCAAATAGATCTTCTTTGTGACTTTTTTGGGTTTATACAGTTTTGTTCTACTTGTTGATTATTTTCCATTGAATAATAATGATGGTCTACGTTCGGGCTATGCTCATCTTCAAATTCCAATAACAGAAATTATTCTTCACATATGTATTTGGAGCGTAATAGCCGAAGAAGTTCGTCAGGTAATTTGATTTTGATTTGTTCATTGAACAATTTAGTAAGAATCTATGTTTCAGTTTATTACGGCTGTATCAAGACGAGATTATATCGCTGAAGTTTGGAATATTATCGATTTACTTGCGATTGTATTTTATTTTATCGGATTTGTAACACGTTTTTTTGTCGTCGAAAAAGTCTTCACTGTCTCGAAGTGAGTTTCTCGAATTTCGATTCATTGATAATAATCAATTGAAAAAATCTGCGTAATTAGAATCTTTCTCTGTTTGGATCTGATACTTTGGTATGTTCGAACATTACATCTATTTTCTGCTTATGAAAAACTCGGACCGAAATTAGTCATGATATTTAATACGATGAAAGATCTTCTGTTTTTCGTTTGTTTTATCATCATATTTTTGCTCGGATTTTCCATTACATCTTGGGCATTGTTAACGACCAATGATCAAGTCGATTGGTCATATGATGATACTCAAAACTCTTGGAGTTATACACTGCAAAATGGCGGCAGTGGTTTATGGTCTTGGGTTATTTTACGAAATATAACAAATTATGGTGTTTGGAAAATTTTCGGACAGGTTGATCCGATAGGTAAGTTCAATTTGATTTAACAGCGAAGAAGAAAAACAAAACCTTTGGAATATTGTAGACGATTTGGATGCATATTCAGCTATTGCTTTTATATTAGCTATTCTATTCGTTGCAATTGCTAATGTACTTTTATTGAATGTACTTATTGCTTTGTTTAAGTAAGCAAACAACAACAAAAAAGAGAGATAAATGAAAATTTCGATTGAAATTTTAGTGTAACAATTCAAAATGTCGAAAATCGATCGCATCATATCTGGCGATATCAACGTTTTCTAATTGTATTCGAATATTGTGATAAACCATTTTTACCACCACCGTTCAATGTGCTTAACTATATCTTGAATTTCATTTCCTATCTAAGATTCAAATTCTGTTGTCGTGATAGTTCTGGTAAAGTCTATCGATCAGTATTTTTCAACAAAACAAAAACTATAGTTTCTTGGATGAAATTTTTAGAAAGAGATCGTGTAGTTCCATATGAAAACAGTGGTCAAGAAGAACTTAAAGGTATAAATCGGATTGATTTCGAAGAAGAAAAAACTATATTGTGTTTGTTATTAGTGACTGATCCAATGCAACGTGAGAGCGCAATAGCTGATGATTATTGGAACGAAAATTTGAAGAATAAAACGAAAGATTCTGTGGAAATTAAATTACAAAATATCGAACAAGAGTATGTCGAACGAATATCACATTGAGAGACTTTTTATTTTCGGTTTTACTTATTAGAATTCATAATTTAAAACAACGATTTCAAACGAATAATCCAACGACTACAGTGATGGTACATTTGGTTAATGATATCTGATTGGTTAATAAAATGTATCTATTTTTCTTTTTTCTCTGTTTTAGGATTTTTAATGCAACACAACGGAAAAAGAAAATGAACGATGAAACAAATGTGAAATAATTTTGTTTGTTTTGAATAAAAAGATTTTGGTTTTTCTTTTAATATCTTTTATTTGTCTTGAATGAAAGAAAAAGCAAACAAAGTACAATAACGTTTACAAATAAATATTATGCATATCGAACATATTCGGTGTGTAGAATGGCGATGATGATGTTGTCGATGATGTAGGTGGAGGTGGCGGCGGAAGAACTTGTCCGGACATCATTATATTATTCGAATTGACTGGCGAATAGGAAAAATTAGCAGCTGTTGAACGGTAGATTTGTTCGTAATCTAAGAAAAATTTAAAAAAAACGTTTTCAAAGAGAAAATTTTGATAATGAAAATATAAATACAAACCATTGGTATACCGGATGTATGATGATGGTGTTGACTGAGAATGTTGATGTTGTTGATTAGCAAATAGAATAGCCGATGAATTTGCGCTACTAGTGCATTCATTTGATGGATGAAAGATCGATGCTGACGTTGAGAGTTGTCCATTTGACGGTGCTTGAGCATCGATAGCTTGCAAACAAAACGGATTGAAATGAAGACGTGATGATGACGGCGATTGAACGGAAAGATTAACACTGCTCGTCGCTGTTGGTGGCCCATTGGTGAATAACAATGGACTAGGTGCAGATGAAAGATGATGTGACTGTTGAAGTTGTTGCTGCTGCTGCTGTTGTTGTTGATGATGAACGGAAGCGATCTTACGCCAACGAGCTCGACGATTTGAAAACCAAACCTTTGAAAAAAGAAATGAGTTGTTTTTGTTGTTTTTCGTCATAGTTGAACACGAGCTTCGCTGAGACCCGTTCGTCTTGATAGGTCTTCTCTTGCTTGAACGTCTGGATAATGTGTTCGTTGAAAAACAAGTTCTAATTGTTCAATTTGATCTTGACTAAAACTTGTTCGATATCGACGACCTTTTCCCGTGCCATTCGCTGATTTATCTGTATTATTACACACGAAATCATCTAAATCAAATCATTGACAGCAAAAGTCAAAACTCATCAATTTACTTTTCTCTTCTTTTAAATCTTCATTTGAATTCATTGTTGTTGTTGTAGTTGTTGTTGTTGTTCGTTCGTTCGAAAGATTGCTTTCATCAGTACCACTGTCCGCATCACGTAACATACGTGTTAGTGTACTTAAACTTGGCAATGCCGTTGGCTTGCAAACACCATCTCGTACTAAACGTTCTCGAATCTCCCAAACTAGCATCGATCCACGAGGATACGAATTTTTATATTCATCAATTTTCTGTTCGATATCAGCCGTTATAATACGCGGTTTCGAACCGCCGATCGAACCCGGTTTAATCGAACCTGTCTCAGCATAACGAGCTAAGATCTTCGAAACACAACCGTGAGAAACACGTAACTAAAGTGCAAAGATTCGTGATTCAACATAGGAGAAAATCGAAATCTATTGAAAATACCTGTCGACTTATCACACATGGTCGAATACCTTGGGAAGCCATGTCAATAATTTTCATCCGAAGATGATTGGGCAATGGACGGCCATTGATAAATACGCCGCCCAATTGATTTACTCGGCCAGATCGGAAGAGCACACGTCTGAACTCCAGTCACTAGCTTATCTCGTAAATCATCGGAGGTGGCGGCGGTGGCGGCGGGGGATGAGACCATGATGAAGTCGAATTCGATATTCGAGCAGTCGTTGACGTTGCTGATGAATTGGAAAGCATAACGTATTTATATATGTATGAAATATCTACGACGATGATACGCTAAGACACGCGGTAAGAGATAATTTGCTCGGTTTTTTCACGTTTTCCGGCCTCTTTCTCCGGTTTAAATCGGCTTCGTTGTTACTATGATGTGTGTATAAAAGATCGGGATCGACGATAGATATTTTCTCTTCGCTCTTCTTCACTCTCTCTCTCTGTCTCTTGTCGTCACTCGTAATGAAAAAAACGAAATTGAAAAAAAAACGATGAAGAAATGAAACGCCGTCTGATTTGATATTTAATAAACTGTGTCCAGTTCGGCCTTTTTTATATATCAAGTGCGAAATGTGAGTTTCACGCGTATTAAACATCATCATCAATAGACATAAAGAGAAGAAAGATAATTTACCTAACTAAATGATAGAGAACTGCACACACACATCTCTCTCTCTTTCCTTTTTTGCTCATTTTTAATTTTCTCCGATGTCATTGCCGACGACACACTATTCAATAGATGCAATCTTTATCAATGTTTGTTTCATGTTTCGTTTGTTTATTTGACAAGTGTCATCATTCGGTATCACCTTTCTCTCACAAATCATTCGAGCAGCAACATATTTAATATCGTCGTCACCCATTGGCTTGTTCGAACCAATCGTCAATGAAACCGAAATTAATTTTGTTTTGCTCTCTCTTTCTCTCTATACACCAATTGTCTATGTGAACACATTCGGAAGTACTGAAAGATGAATAAAAGAAAAAGAATTGATAGATTTCATGCGCTCATGATTATTTTGCAACCAAGGGGCGGAGATTTCCCGTGACGAAATCGTAAATTAGACAGGCCAGTTATTCTGATTAAGCAATAGTCAATATAAGAATAATTGAAAATATCTTTCTCATTAATCTCTCAACGATTGTTTTCGTCTTTATGTTTTTCGAGACTGTCGTAGGTGTATATTTACTCGCTCTCTTTTTTTTTGTACAAAAGGTTTTTGTATACACCTGACATGTTCGTTTTATGACAAATACTATTTTTCTTTCTTTTTTGTCCTTCTTTTCGTAATAACGCAAGTAATTTGAGTCATGTGGCTACATATAAAAAAGAAAGAGAAAAACATAAAAATAAAACGACTGTTTTTATTTTATTGCATATCACGATCAGTATCGACGCATCGTACGATCATCGAACATGCATTTGTTTTTAGCATGGCGTGCAATGGAAGATCGAATAAGTAATATCGGTTATAAACTCGAAAGTTTTCTCTATGGTGATAGTCGTGCAAGACATACATTTCTTTTGGCATGTACCGATGAACATCCATTGGTATTGATCGAAGTCGATCTTGGTGATACAAAAAAATTGATTCATAAAAGTATGAAATTGAATATTGTCGAATTAGACGATATACCATCGTATATTTGTCAAATTGAATTAATCGGTAATACAACATCACCAACAGCGTTCGATGATATGGTTACAGCTGCAAACAAATTTATGAAAGACAATCCACATTATAATGTTTATTCAAATAATTGTCGAACATTTGTGGAATATATAATTGATCAAATACCGGAATTTCGTGAACGTATACCACGAAAAAACGGATCGATACTTGAGTATTATCATTCAAGAGCTATCGAAGAACATCCCGGTGCATTAGTTAAAAGTAAACAGATTTTAAAAGAAATTCATGAACTACATCAACGCAATCGAGAATATAAATATGCAGGAAAATTAGTTTTGAATATTCAATTACCACAATTCGATTCGGATACTGCTCCTGAAATAACTAATCTACGATTATAAAGATCAAAACTCATCTATAATTAATGTCTATTGTTTTTTTTTAATATTCAAATAAAAACATATAGTTTTATAACTGATCTCGATTGAAGATCCTTCGTATTTGTTAATAAAATAAACAATAACAATCAGACGACTTTGTCAAGCTTCAATTAAAAGCCAAATGATCATATTTGTTTATATGAAGACATAGTTCTCTAAGCAAGTTCACCTTGAGATGATAAAAAAATGATACTCGATCGCTCGGCAAGGATCTATTTTCTTTTAATTATACATCCTATTAACATTCAAGAGAAGAAAATATATATTAAAATCAAACTAAACATATGAATCGTTAATAAAATGAATGATTTCGAATAGGTTGATGTTCGATTACAAGCATCTTTATCACAAATATGTAGACATCCACGAAATTTTCGTTTTTTATCAATCCAATCGAGTTTAACATAACCACAATGATTTGCATGAATTATTCGATTATCATTGACTTCATCTCGGCCACACGTTCGATAAAAATATTGAATAGGATCGGGTCCTTCGAAAGAGAATTTCATTTTCATCAAAAAAAACAAAAACTGAAATGTACCTGTTGATTGGGCGACTAATTTAATGCAATGTGACGCTGGAAAAAGACCTTTTCTTCCGCGTAGATTAGTTAGACATGGCGTTGAAAGTAATGATGGTTTGCCAATAATATCTCCTTGAAATAGATCTTCACACGCTGGATTACTTCCATTAATTGACAAACATTTATAGCACGCTATCGATGTGACTATAAATAATTGTTAATAAATAGAAACAATTCGAAATTATTCTTTGTTTTTTTTTCTATTTTCAATAATAGAAAACATA
>ERZ778029.2944-NODE-2944-length-11063-cov-3.835029_pt1 | contig 11063 bp, 17 predicted proteins | sample MGYA00375759_ERZ778029 | MGnify/ENA primary metagenome ERZ778029 (study PRJEB29350, sample SAMN05389819) | bioreactor metagenome | isolation source: Ammonium sulfate bioreactor | place: South Africa: University of Cape Town | collected 2014-04-04 ...
GTAATTGGATCCATTTTAATAAATTGAGAAGAGACTGGAAAAAAAATTGAAAGATTGCAAAATATGAGAGACAGATGTTGACTGCGAAGGAAAAAGAGAGAGAGAGAAGCCATAATCACTCATTGGCAGGGTAGTTGTATATGTTTAACTGTGATTTATAGACAGAGACATTCGATCTTCTCGAGTTAAACTCGATAGTTTCAATAGAATTTCTGTTTATTTGTAAATATAAAAGCATATTTCTTTAATTTCTGCGCTTGAAAATGTCGCAAAGCGTGCCTGAACATTGTTCTTCGTTAGACAGACCGTTTTTTTTTCGTGTCTCCTTTTATTTTGGATACATTTAATGAGATGAGACGGACTGCAGATGTCGTATACAGGTCTAATGGAATAATAAAAAAAAACATGTCATGCGCTTTCTTTAGCAAACATGATTTCTAAATATTTTCTTCGTATTCTTCTAGAACAGCAATGTGTAATTTATGCGAAAATATTTTTATTAACATAAATATGTAGTGTTCATCAGCATCTATCGAAGAAGAGAAAACAATATATAGTAAATCATCGTCAAGTAAGTGCATGTGTTCTATAGACATATATGTATAAACAACGAAAGTTTGATTTCTTATTGTGTTCTTAGTTTTTCTATATATTGAAAAAAAAAACTTTTAATCAATGTCACACTCAACTAGTACGCCATTTTGTTTTGATTGTAATTTAACATTTCGTTCGCATCGAGCATTGAAAACACATCAACAACGTTTTCATTTGATTTATTCGGAGAATCTTTCGAAATATAAATCTCTATCATCCAATCTCGTTCTTGCTTTTTCAACCGAACAATTTGTATATATAACAGCACAAGCTTGTGAACAACATCGTTTGCCATTAGGAGAATTCTCGTCGAAATTATTTCCCTGTCAAATATGTTCGATTTCTTTTCCATCGTTGTCATCATTGAATTACCATCGAATTCATCAACATGAACAATATGAATATGAAATATGTCAACGACTTCTCCATGATATGATCACGCAAATCGACGATGAATTCGATTCAATGAAATCGATTTTAGCTCGGCAAGCATCATCATTCGGACTGATTCATAAGACGCTTGCAAATCAATTTCAAACCAATCGAAAAACCAACTATCAACGAATATTTCCTTCATGTCAACATCAAAATCGAACATGTGCAAATCTTTGTCTCGATTTTCTAACGTCCTACAATCGATTTATTCAAGATTATCCATATAAAATTTCGTTTGCTGACAAAGGCAATCCATTTGCTCAGGGTTCAATTGTTTCCAATCCTTCAAATCAAATCACAAATTCAAATACACAACCAAAACGTATTCGTTCACCAAAAAAATCCAATCCTATTTACAGTAAATTCAAAAATATTCGAAGAACGTTTAAAATTTTTTATTTAAATAGCACGTTCATTATCATCGATGTCGAGTACATCATCAACATCAACTCGTTCATCGTCAAAGATCTCTCGGCAATCATCTAAACGTAGTCTTTCACCGACGATACCTCTTGCTGTCGAACGTTCATCAGAAAAACGTCGACGACGTCGTGAACAACGTCAAACAAAACCGATTTCCGATGATATCGAACAAGAAAACGGTGATGATGAAATTCAATTAATAAAAATGAAAAAACCTAAACAAAGACAAGCATCAAATAGTTCGATTGAATATGTACAAATCATTCACAATGATCAACAATCGATATCATCATTGAATAATATCGAAAATTTCAAATTGAAATCACCAATGAAAAGTGATGATGAAATTATCATTTGTCATACGTCATCACCGAAAAAGAAAACCGAAACAGTAAGATTTTCAAATCGAATCGTCATTTATTTTGATTTCCTTTGTGTTAGACAACCGAATACGATGAACATATTCGAGTTCGTTGCAAAATTTGTGGTGATATTATCGAAGGACGAAGTCAATTTTCTCAGCATGTTCTTACTTTACATTCTCATCTTTTAAAATCGAATCTAACCGAACTGAAACAACAGCCAACAAGTACAGTTGTATGTTCAATATGAATGCAAATATTCTCATTTCAAAACTAAATTCATTTTTGTTTGTTTTCTTTTCTCTCTCTTTTGTTTGTTCTCTCCATTGTGTTTGCTAGATTTTTTTTTGTTTGTGTTTATGAATAAAGCGGAACAGGAAACTGAAAGTGAAATTATCACATATTTTATTTGTGCACGAATTTTTCAGCAAACGGCAGAATTTGCTTTCGAGATAGACGAATGTTTTTTTGATCGAACAGTTTTAATTGTGCCTGATTAATCGGTAGGGAAAGTTCGTGTAAATCGAGATGAATATCATTGGTTTGAAAATAGGAATCAATCGATTGAAAATTTTCCAAAGTTTTTGCATAATAACCCAATTGACGTTTTGTTTTGCTGTTTTGAACTTCAACTGATGTCAAGATAATTGCATCAGCATTTTTATTCTTTGCTAAAAATTCATTGAGATCATTCATTGTTTGTAATTCATTGATGAGTTTCTATGAAAATTCGAAATGAAATATTTATTTGAAAAAACTCGAAATTCTACTTCAACAGAATAATTCATTGGTAAACTCGATAGAACAAGACGAAGATGAGGTCCTACAACTTGTTTGACATCTTTTTGTAAAATATCAGCGATTGATAAGTCTGTTGTATCAGCTGCACTTTCGAGTAGATCGGCGTATAATTTCTTATGATCAATTGGTGATTGACAAAATGTTTGAAGTTGAGCAAAAATCTGTTCGTCTTTCGGAGTAGTTTTGCCGACTTTTGGCGAAAAATCTACTGTATCGAAGATAATCGGACCTTGAAAACAAAACACACACACACAAATCAATATTTAACAAATACGATCTGCTGTTCTTCTCCTTTACCCGATAATAAATAGGCCATTTCCTCAGTTAATTGAAAATCTGTCGAGAGAATTTTCTCGGCAATTAACGTGCAACATGAGCCCACATGTTCAATTCGAATTGCTGATGAACTATTCATATAAATAGAGACAATCAAATTTATTTTCAAAATTACTCCTGTAGAACAATGGAATCTTTTTTTATTTGATGATGATCAATAATTTCAATAACAGCTTCATTTAATTTCGAACGCAAATAATGATGATCAACAAATATAATTTCAAGTTTATTTTGATCATACAATTCATTTAAATCAATATCCTGTATAAAAATAACATTATTATAATTGTCCTTTAAGAACCAACGAATTTCAGTACGCAAACGAAATACCGATGCAGATGTATTAATTAAAGGTATATAAAGAATTTGTTCTCTATTCGAACATGTCTGCAAATAACAAAAAAAAGTCAATCAAATCGAATTCATATGAAACAAATACAAACATACAAGATAGAGAAAATAAGCATAGATACAAGCACTTATTGTCGAATCTAAATCACTCGATTCATTACCGAGAACGACACGGATCGTTTCAAATTGATCCAAATTAGTCTAAGAACGAAATGAATTAGTAATTAGAATAAGCATACTTTTTTTTATATTTTGCCTACCAATTGTGATTTAATATAGAGTAAATACTCAGCAAGATTCATCAGATTTCCTTTTATTTAATCAAATCTGAAAAAATCAGATGACACAACATATGCATTTGCATGAATAATAAAGAAAATATAGATATTTATTCGAGAATATGAAAAATTAAATTATTTGTCATGATTACGAAATCTTGTTTTATAATCAACGGGTAATGATAAAATCGATTCGGTTAAAGTCTTTTTTACATTATCATATTTTGGTGTTTCAGCTAGGAGAAATCCACTGTCACTATTTATATCTTCGCGACAAAGTGGACATGTATGTGATGATGTAGCTGAGCTTTGTGTTGACCTAAATTTGAGTTTAGATATTCTGTAAGAATGAGAGGAGAAAAATTCAAAACAAACCATTGTCGAAAACATTCATCGCAGAATTTATGCGAACATTCTAAAACCAGATTCGGTGCTCGATCCATGCAGATACAGCATTCATTATCATTCGGTATTGTCAATGACCTCGAAGATCAAAATAAACGAGAATTAATGATGAAAAATAAGAATTGATCACATACAATTTTCCTGTAGAAAAAGAAGAACTGGCTGTTTGATTTGTAGCTGCTGAATTGCATAGAGTGGATGTTGGACATTTTTGTAGTGTGGATATTTGTTGAGTTAATGATTGATGAACCGATAGAAATTGCTGTAAATTTAAAGTAACTTCATTGGAAACGCTTTGATCTGCTCGTGAAATCTGGAAGAAAAACAATAATTTTCATGGAGAACTTGCATTCACATACTTTAGAACATCGAATACGAATTAATGCTTTCCAGATCATGGTTGAATCAGTACGTGGAACAATAGTGAATTTAAGATAGAATGGTTCATCTCTAGTGAACGATTCTAATGTTTCATTGAATTCTTGTAATAGCCGAAGAAATTGAGAATGTTTGAGAAAAATAATCTGTTTAATTTTAAGAATTGTTGGAACTAAAACAAGGCCATCAGGCGAATCTTGTCGCTCGAATTGACGAGCATTATCATTCGTATTCGGAAGAATACCAGTAGGTATCTGTTCTTGTTCTTGAGACATATTAATGTTTTCTTTTTTTTATGGAAAACGTTCGACGCATTTACGACATGAGTCATAATTCAACGCTTTTTTACATGGTTCTTTATTTAACCAATGAGAAAATAAGCTGAATAAAATGTACATTACCGATTTATTCAAAGAATTCATTTCGAAAATAAAATAAAAATAAGATTTTTATCAGTTTGACTGATAGATAAAAAGGAAAATAGAATCATTCTGAAGTCGTAGTTGGAGTAATCGAGTGTCGTCTGTAAGAATTAGCACGTGTTTTATAATCAATTGGCAATGATAGAATCGAATCAGTCAATGTTCGTTTCATACAATCATATTTCGGTCGTTCAGCAAGTATATATCCACTGTCACTATCGATATCTTCACGACATATCGGACATGTTTGAGATGAAGCCGTTGATGCTTGGGCTGACCTGAATTCGAGTTTCTAATATTCGTAAGAATGAGAGAGGGAAAAAAGAAACAAACCATTGTCGAAAGCATTCATCGCAGAATATATGTGTACAAGGCAGAACTAGATTCGGTGCTCGATCCATACAAATACAACATTCATTATCATTCGGTATTGTAATCGAACTGTTGAATATAAATCAATAAAATAGATTTATCAGAATCAATCAGAAATCAGCTTACAGTTTTCCTGTTGACAACGACGATGAAGAACCATTGGTTCTGCTTGTCGAATTGTACAATGAAGGTGGTGAACATGTGTTAAATATTAGTATTTGTTGAGTTACCGATTGATGAATCGAAAGAAACTGATGAAAATTGACGACAGCCTGTTCTGCTATGCTGTCATCTTCTCGGCGTACTTTCGAACAAGTGATACGTATCAATGCTTTCCAAATAACAGTCGAATCCGTACGTGGAACAATAGTGAATCGTAGACCGAATGGTTCATCTCGCGTGAATGTTTCTATTGTCTCATTGAACTCATTCAATAGTTGAACAAATTGAGAACGTTTCAGACGAATTATTTGTTTGAATATTGATTGTCGAACATGTGTAACATCGTCATGTTGAGACATGCTAACTGAGAAGTTTTATATTTTTTTATTCTCAATGAAAAAAAGAAAAAGAAGAAATGTAAGATACAAACAAGACGCGATTACGATTATATGACCCGTGCAAGTGAGTCACGAGTAATCATTTATCATTGGGCCAAGCCAATGAAAAAAGACGAAGGAAAACTCCGTTTTAAAAGGAAAAGTAGCTGCAACAATCTTCATCTGTCTTTTTTTGCAAACCAATTGATCTGACACATGATTCACTGTTCATTAGAAAGGAATAAATAGAGGCTTGTCGATCGGTCGGTGATTTCATCATGTCAGGAAAGAAAATTTCTTTGCCTTTCGAAAGTCATATTCAAAAGTATATTTATTGTACGTATGTGGCAGTTTGTTTTGGTTTTTTTTATTGACGAATATTGTTAATCTAGTTGACAGAAATTTGAAAACAACAGCCAATGTCTCGAACGTGAAGTTTTTAGATGAACACATCAATCATGACCGATTCAGATAAACTTGGTCTTGGTCTCGACGATCTCTTTGGAAATAATTCCAATGGAATTCGAGCCGGACAACGAAATACCGGAGTGAATAGCACGACGAAATTACTTATGTCAAATCTTGATTATGGTGTAACAACAAATGATGTTCAAGTACGCGGATTTTCATGTTGAATTCAATTTCGATTTCAATCGAACTTTATTAGAAATTATTCGAAGATGTTGGAGCTGTTCGTGTTGCACGTGTTCATTACGATGAAACCGGCCGATCTTTCGGAACAGCTGAAATACAATGGTGTTAATCTCGATGGTATAGGCTATTTATAATTTCATCACACGTGAAATCAATCAAATGTATTGTTATTTTTTGTTTCAAGGTCGAGCAATGGATATTCGATTAGTCGGTGGTGTTGATCATGGAGCACAACAACAGAATAATCGTCATGGTGGAAATCAAAGATCAGGATTTCGTTAACAAAATCATGTTAAGAAAGAAAAGGCTACAGCCGAAGATCTTGATGCCGATCTCGAAGCATATCGTGCTGAAAGTGCATCGAAAAAATAAACATTTTTCTCTCGTGTTTCTCTTTTTTTTTGTTTTGTTCAAACGCAAATAAATGTTCAACAATATTGTCAATCTTTTGAAATACTTAGAGAGGAGCCCAAAAGAAAAGAAAATCAGTTCCTGAAATCTAGATTATTAATTTTATTGCTTATAATAAGTTATATTAAATGCAGAAAAGTTTCACTATCTAGAAAAAAAAGTAAATGTTGAAAACAGATTAGTATTTCGTTTAAATCTTACTTTTTTGGTATTGATAATTAACCTGAGACATTGAGCACTTTCACTGTCAATTTTGTTACCCATAAGATGTAGCCGCATTAGATTCTAAGGAAAACAAAAATGGTGATATTAAAGATATTTTCACAGATTGAATTAATCTCACTGTATTGCTTTGAAGACATTTACTCAAATGTAGAGCACCTTCGGATCCAATTCGATTACTGGTAAGATCTAGTGCTATCAGCGTCTAGATGAAATATAAAGAACGATATTGAAGTGTCTGATAAAGTAGATTGAATGCTACTGTGTTATTTTGGAGAGCATGACCTAGGTGTCGAGCTCCTTCGGCTCCGATTTGATTGTCAAAAAGATTGAGTTCTGTTAGCGTCTATGAAAAATCTGTAAAGCTACATTGGAAATAAAAGATAAATATTACCTTGTTATTTTGGAGAGCGCAACTGAGACTCTCGATGCCTTTATTTCCGATTGCATTATGCGAAAGGTTGAGTTCTGTTAGTGTCTAGAGAGAATACATAGGATTACATTACAAATAATAGATGAGTATTACCGTGTTGTTTTGGAGGGCGTAACTCAGGTGTACCACACCTTCATCTCCAATTGCACTACTTGAAAGATCGAGTTCTGTCAAAGCCTATGTATAGGAGAAAGAGAAATGGAATACGAATATTCAAGTGAACATTTCTTTTACTTGATATCGTGGATAACAAGTATTGATAGAGTTTAGACGTTGACATACATTACTTGTTGACATAAATAACTCTTTCTCACTCAAATGATCGAAAATTTGATATACTAACTCTACTGGCAATGTATGCAATGATACTGTCATCATTTAGAAGTGGATTGTTATCTGATTTCCGTGTAAAATAATCAGTTTCGGGAAAAGAAAACAGATGCATTTCAATATGATTCGCTCAATCATGTGAAGACATGTTGGTCGAAAGAGTGTGCTACATGATTGTGTCATTGTGCATACAAGTAAAATAACGAATAATCGGAAAAAAAAAGAATACAGTTGACAAGATGAGAAGTAGTAAAAGTGATAGATTTGAATGTTTCTTTCTCTTATTTAATGATCAACGATAACAAAGAGTTGATTCATTTTAAATATTCGAAGAATTGTTATCTTAATTTTATTGTCATGAGAAAACGCCCTCTAGTGATAAAAAAATCTTTTTTATTGGTAAAAATGTCGTCATATCTAAGGTAAAACAATGACATTCACAGCACAGAAACATATATATATATATATAAAAACGAAACAAACATCTGACTAAGCCTAAACGACCGCCTATTTTGTTTTTTTTCTTCTTCTTCTAGAAATATCCGTCAAAATATTTTTAACTCATTGAAACTATCTCTATGATCGATGGTAAAGTACATTTAAGTGCATTTATTTCGTTTATTCGACTTTTTTTGTCTTAATTTCAGCTAAATTAATTCAACGTTATTTCCAACAACTGACCAAAGGTTGTGGTAGGTTAAATAAAAGATTTTCTTAGATTAAAATTTGTTTTATTTATTCATTTAGGCCAACAAGACTGTTCAAATGTTTATTGTGCATCAAGTTCTTCATTTAAATACGATCGACAATTATTCGCCGATGCTAATCATGCTGCTGCTGAAGCGATTACATTATCTGCTGAATACAATGCAACTTATTTAGATGAATATGTCAAATCAAATTCGTTCTTAACTCAAGATAAACTTCAACGAATCATTCATCTTTGTGAAACATCAGAAAAGTGGGAATTACTTCAAAATGTTCTATTTACAGTTTTTTCTAATCGACAAAATTTATCATCGAGTTTCCTGCGAAAAACTTACGCAATTAATATTTCATTAAATCAAGAGACGCCTTCAACAACAGTCAGTGCAACACCAAAAAGTATGAAAACAAAGACGATATTTTTTCGTTCTATATCTCTATTAAATAGGTTACTTCCTTCATGACTCACGTGTTACACTTGAAAATGACGAAGTATCTTTAGATTTTGATGCAATGAAAAATTCATTGAAACTTCTACGACCCCATGAAGAACAAATATTTGTAACGATAGGCAATGCATTGACAATTCTATTCAAAGAATTATCAAATGAACTTTCATCAACTAAAAAATCCGAACTTGAGAACGATGCTAATTTTCTCAATATATTCTTTATCATCTTTCAATTACCGTATCTATCCGATCCGGACTTTATCTCCGAGCAAACCTATTTCTTCTATTCGTTATTTAAAAAGATTTCTCTCGATTTACAAGCGAAATTCGTTCGAATTCTCACACAACACAGACAAGATCTAAGTACTTATGTTTCACATGTTCAACAGTATATCACTGTACGAACGTTCAGATGGATTGAACATACAGAATTAACTAATCCTACTGACGCTTTACTTTCGAGTGAATCAGGAATGCACGAAGGTTTGAACATTTTACGTCTACTTTTCTATGCAAATTTACTCGCTGGTGAACGTGACACAACCGATGTCATCGAAATTGAACGTGATAATGATCAGAAAATGGAAGTAGAATTAGTTAAACGTCGGCAAAGAGATGGGGACGATGATGATGAGGATGGTGATAGACAGATAAATGAACAAGGAACTAGTGGAGAACAAACAGATGAAGCAACATCGACTTCAGCTGGTCGACAACGTTCGAGAAGTTTTACTATGCGTACATCGACTAGTGAACAAGATGAAATCGAGTCAATCTATGAACATCCTCTACAAATTAAACTTAATCTCGAGCCAAATGAATATCGTCATGGGTATTTATCATTCGATGATTTTATCAATGAATTTGCTAATGAAAAACTCGAAATTAGTAAAGAATATCTTGATTTTGTTCGACAACGATCAGGACCAGTACGTTTCTCGTTTATTTTCTATCCATTTTTTCTTTCAACAATCAATAAAACCGGTAAAACGAATTTTCTTTTTCATAAATATAATTCTCTCGTTTGTCTCTCTGTAGCTCTTCTAAATATTGAAAACAAAGTTCAAATGTTTCGTCACCGACATACATCAATCTTTCACAGTTTTTTCAGTGGCATTCATTTGAATCCATTTTTTAAAATTTGTGTTCGACGTGAACATCTTATCGAAGATGCTCTCATAGCGGTATGTTGATAAAGATCAAATTTGCACAAGCAAATCTTCTTTCTATAGAAAACAATTTATTCTATCTAGCTCGAATATCAAGGCATCGAACAGCCAGCTGAACTTAAAAAGCAACTTTTCGTCGAATTCGATGGCGAACAAGGCCATGACGAAGGCGGCCTTTCGAAAGAATTCTTTCAATTAATCATCGAACAAATCTTCAGTCCTGAATACGGAATGTTCATGACCAATGAAGAAACACAATCACTTTGGTTTAATCCATCGGCACTCGAAGATCTCGATCGAGAATATACACTCATCGGCATGTTACTCGGCTTAGCTATTTACAATTCAGTTATTCTTGATATTAAATTTCCACCGATTTTATATCGGAAATTAATGGGCAAAATCGGCGCGTTCGACGATTTGGAAAGTTCACATCCCGTATGTTTAATTTTGATTGAGAAAGATTAAAGCAACATCTCATTTTTCTAGTCGATTTAATGAAGAACAAGAAGGTACGACAATTGAAGATGCCTTTGGTTTGACCTTTCAAGTTGGTCTAACCGATGCAACAGGCTCGAAAGTATCGTTTGATTTAAAAGAAAACGGAGAAACAATAGCTGTTACCAAAGACAATCGAGAAGTAATTTTAAAATAAAATTAAAAAAAACAAATTGATTTATTTGTTTGTTTGTTTTTTCAAAGGAATTTGTTCGTCTCTACAGTGACCTTATTTTGAATAAGAGTGTTGAAAAACAATTTCATCCATTTTATCATGGATTTCTATTAGTTACACGTGATAGTTCTTTGAGAAAGTTATTTCGACCTGATGAAATCGAACTACTCGTTGCTGGTAGTCAAGCATTAGATTTCAAACAACTTGAATCAGCTGCTGAGTACGATGGTGGTTATACAAAAGATAGTCCAACAATTAAGTAAATGCAAACATTAACTTTTCATTCTCGAATTCATTGTAAATTCTTTAGAAATTTTTG
>ERZ778029.2949-NODE-2949-length-11043-cov-4.228067_pt1 | contig 11043 bp, 18 predicted proteins | sample MGYA00375759_ERZ778029 | MGnify/ENA primary metagenome ERZ778029 (study PRJEB29350, sample SAMN05389819) | bioreactor metagenome | isolation source: Ammonium sulfate bioreactor | place: South Africa: University of Cape Town | collected 2014-04-04 ...
GCTTGAACCAGCCGCCTCTATCATCGTCATCATATCTACCCTGCATATGCTAACCAAGCGATTGTTCAACAGTGCCATCGCGGCGTACACGGCCAAGTATGCACGAAAGTTTGCTCCGGACCAATCTACTCCACTTGTCGGAAGCTTCATGTTCCTAAGGTTCGCCTGCCCTTCACTATCGTGACGCCACGCACTATCCTGACACTGCGGCGGTACTTGCGATCTCGGGGAATCAGAGTCATCTCGCCCGCGATAGTGACGCCCGAGAGCTACAACATCCTGCCCTCCGATACCATCATCACGTCCAACCGAACCCGAAGAAATCTCGTACTTCTCGGCAAGATCCTTCAAGTACGCTACGCTCGACGCTGAGCCCATGCTCTATTCGGGTAGAATCACTCATCGCTGCATGCCAAACCAGAACTGCTCGAATGGCGTGCTGTTCGGCACCAAGGAGTTGTACATGACGTGTATGAATGGCTTTGTGTTGGATAACGCCGCCAAGGTTTGTGCTACCGATTCGAGATGAGAGAGAGATGGGCACGAACGAGCATTGACGATCTGATCAACTATACTCAGGTGATGGAGTTCCTCGATGCCGTTGTACAAGATCCTGAACAAAAGAACTGGACCGACTTTGATGCGACGCTCGATCGTTCGTTCGACATTCGTGAGATGCACTTGGTGGATTTGTTCTGTTTCCACGAGGTCATCAAGAGCCATGAGACGCGCTTCCTCGAGCAGGTTACCCTCCAAGAGGCAAAGAAGCGCGTCACGGCCGAGGAGAGGGCCGATCTACTATCGCTCGTGCAGCGATTGGGTCCATCGCCGCCGCTGCACAACCATGTCGTCACTGGTACGCAACATCGTTTGGCTCTTTCGTGGTGGAGGAGCAGCGTCGCTTATTGGCGCGTGTGAACCACAGCACCCAAGGGAGATCCGATCGAAGCCATGAGCATTCTCAATATCGCGCAACAAGACAGCACGATCTTTCTCAACGAAACCAAGGTCTTTGAGAAGGCGGGCTTCTTCTTCATTGGCCCCAACAGCAAACAGGGACTCCCTGTCTTGTATGCGATCGTCAATCGGTATGAGTGGCATCGTTTCGTGTCTCACCATCACTTGGCGGCGCACTAATGCAATGCATCGATCGATGCTCCAACACAGCTTCCGCGTCGAGTTCCTGGACAACGTCGACCCGTTGATTTCGTATGTATTCAACATTATGAAGTCGCTCGGTGACTCGCGCTACATCGTGGTGGTCGACATGTCATGGGCTCGAATCTCGCCCGACCTCAAGTCGCGCGTCTACGAAGAGATTGAAAAGATTCGCTCGATCTTTGAGTACAGGTACTATTCGCTCGTTGATTTGTTGGTTTGCTCGTCGTAATCACTCGCTCACACGTGCCGAGTCGCATCAATAGAGTGCGAAAGAATCTAGCAGCCGTGTACATTGTTCATCCTTCGCCATACTCGCGTGCCGTACTGTTGTTCATGCGCTCGTTCACCTCCAAGAAGTTGAAGCGCAAGATCCACGAAGTCTACAACTGGAAGGACCTCGAAGATGAGATCCGACCCGAGGACATTATGCTGCCTGACACGTCGAAGGGCTTTGTTACCAAGGCTTACAACGTGGTCAAGATCAACGCCAAGGGCAAGAAGCAGAAGCGGTACGCAGCCATTCTCACTTGCACTTGCAACGTTGCAGTATGACGCTCACGTATCCGATTGATGATTGCAACAGAATCGTCAAGTTCACTGCCGATTCGATCTTGAACATTGACCCAAAGAGCAATCGTATCCAGAATGAAAAGAAGCTGACCGATATCGAAGGACTCGGCATCTTCAACAGCAACCTCGAGATTCAGATGCAATTCAGTAACTCGAAGCAGGTACGTGCATTGAGAAAGTGCCCCTCTCGAACGATGGCAGCACGTTAACGCCATTTGCCCGTCGTCGTCGTATGTGTGTGTTTTTGTGTGAGTAGAAGCCGCGCACCACCTTCAAGGAGCATAGTACCTCGAAGGATACGGCGTTCCGTCGCTATGTATGCTCGTGTACCGAGGACCGCGACGAGTTCATCGAGGACATCTTTCGAGCATCGTTCAATGCCCCGACGCTGATACACGAGTACCGCGTCACCAAGGTCAACTCTCGTGGTCGCAGGCAAGAGCGCATCTTCAAGCTCACGTGCGACTCGCTGTTGAATCTCGACAAGCGAACCATCAAGTCCGAGCACAGCTTTGCTGGTATCGAGGACGTTACTCCTGATTCGGCCGATCCCACCGTGATCCATATCAAGTTCAAGGTTCGTGAAGCCACCGGTGTTGCTCTTGCCGCGCACCAGAATTGTCTTGCCGATGCCTGATCAGCTCGCTGCATACAGATGCGCAAGACGCAACGCAAGATCATTTGCGACGAGGACGATGCCAGGAATCTCGTGGCTGCCCTGAAGGTTGCCATGGATCGATTCCGACAAGAGGATGCCTTGGCTATGGAGCGCGGTATGTTGTTGGCAGCCTCCGTCGAGTCCTCCTTCTTCGAGTCTGGCTGGTGCTGATGTTCAGTTGTGTGCAGAAATGTTTGCGGAAGAAGAGTCAAACAGCTGATCGATCGTGCCAATCATCGGCTGGCAAGACCGATCGATGCACGAATCGATCTTCCTCCGCCTATCCATCATGCTCCTCCTGCTCCCGCTCCTGTCGTGTTCTTGTTGTTGTCGCTACGGCGGCGTTGTTGTTTATCATGATATAGTTAGCGTATATATGTTGGTCGTTTGTATGTCTGTATGACTGTCGAGTTGAGAAAGAGAGAGCCAGAGCCCCACACCCACAATCAAACCTTGTTATCATCCACTCAATCCACAACAATGTACCATCCATCTTACAAGCACTGCAACTCGGGCAAGTTGATTGGGAAGGGCGACTTTTATACCGATATACGATACGGGGGGAGCGGGACAAAGCGAAGGACGTAAGGATGGGAGAGGACTGGAGGTAGGAAACACGACACGCGGCTTGGTAATGATGGTGGTGGTGATGATAATGATGATGGCAATGGTAACGAGGGATATCTGCTTCGAGGATGGTTGAACGATGGGGAGAATGGTGCTTACTCCTCATCATCGTCCTCGAACATCTCGCCGGCGTGCTCGACGAGGTAGTTGGCGGCGAGCTCCTCATTTCGATCGCAGATCACCCAAGCGCGGATGACCTCCGAACGGTCGAATCCAAGACCTTCGAGTCGGTCGATGGCCTCGCGTTCCTCGGGCGTGACTTGCAGGATTTGCGTGCCGGCCGGCGGGGTGCCACCGCCACCGAAGCCTCCAGGAGTCAACGGACTACCGACGAGAACGTGAGTAAGATGAGACAATGAGATGATGAGATGAGTGAGAGACGTACGGAGTACCCGGCGGCACAGGCTGGCGCAGGAGAGCAAGGAACTCAGCCTGATGCTGGTTGATGAGCTGCAGGAGTTGTGGGTTGGATTGGGCGAGATGCTGCAGGACGGGCTGCAGGTACTGCGGGTTTGACTGCACCAGCTGGCGGAACTGGTTGAACTGCGGATGCGAGCGGAGGAAGTCCAGCGGACCCTCGCCCGTTGCAGCTTGCTGTTGACGAGCGGCCTCCTCAGCCATCTGGAAGAGGTTGCCCGTGGCGGCACCAGCGGCGGGTGGCGCAACGCCCGGGGCCGTCGGGATGGCGGCGGCAGGCGCAGGAGGGCTGCCAGCACCGCCCGGAGCCGGAGCAAAGCCAGCCGGGGCGTCAGCAGGGCCCTCATCAAAGTCGGGGATGTTCTGTGCGTGCGCGTGAGCGTCGAGTGTGAGCGATCGCTCAATCGAGAGAGAGACAGCGATAATAATAAGATCGGCACGTACGTCGCTCATCAAGTAGTCAACCGCACGCGTGGGGTTGTTGAAGCTGGCACGGAGAGCGCGGACGACGTCGTTGCGCGGGAAGCCCATCTCCATGATGCGCGCGACCATGGCCTCGTAGTCGCTGCCAGTCACCAACTCTGACTCTTCGGTACTGTGGTCGAGCAGAACGAGCATCATGAGCTGCTGTGGACTCGGCTGGCGGCGGCACTCATATAACGTACACTCGCATGGGAGTAACCTCGGCAGGGACCGCAGCAGGGGTCGTGGGCGTAGGCGTGGGGGTGGCCGTCTGCCGTTGCAGCCGTAAGAAACGCGAACGATTCGGCGCACGAAATGTGAGAGATAGAGAGACGTACGGGAGCGGGCGTCGTTGGCGTCGGCGTCGGCGTCGGGATAGCGATAGGCGTGGGAGTCGTGGGAGCGGGAGCAGGCGTGGGAGCGGGAGCGGCAGCGGGGGCGGCGGCGGCGGGCTTCGTGGGCGGCTGCTCGCACCAAGTTGCCGAGTTAACCCCCGACCAGATGTAACATCGCGCTCCACAGGCGAGTGCGAGCGAGAATCGGTCGGTGCGGCCGTACCTTTCGAACCATCAGAACGAGGAAGTCGCGCTCTGTGATGTTGTAGCTCTCGACCGTTTGGTCATCGACGAGGATCTTGCCGGCGAAGATCAACTTCTGCCACTCGGCCTCATGGCCGTACGCAGCCTCGATGCGCTGCTTGACGACGAGGATCTGTTGTTCCAGCACGAGGTGAGTCGAGGTTCTCGAAGCACATTGGCGAGGAGGTGTTCTCCGTGTGCGCATGAGTGTGGATCGTGGAGCGTGCAAGCTGTGCGCACACGATGACTACGACGATGATGATAATGATGATGATAGCGAACGAACGAACGAACGAACAAACGAACAAACGACACGAGCCACGGACTATCGATATGCTCTCTGTCGCATCGACAAATAGCCAACCCGATACAAGATAGAGCGCTCGAGCACGAGGGCCCATGATATAACAGAGACCGAGCTTGAGCGAAACAAGCCGACGTGGCCCGAGCATGGTGCGTTCTACACACGCGCGTGTGCCGCATCATCCAAGGCCCCTCGCTGGCAGCCCCCCACGCTCCCGATGACGCTGGAACACGATCTCGGCCCGTGCCATGAGCTCGAGAATCACGTGGCGCTCATAGATCATGGCGATGGTACGCGGCATGGACCCCCGAGACACGAGATATTGGCGCGTGCGTGCGTGACGAACGAACGAACACGAGATTGAGACGTACGGTATCAGAGGGCTCGGCCTCGACGTTGAGTTGCTCCTGCTTGAGTGTCTTGATGCTGATCTTCATGGTGGAGGGTCTTGGTTGCTTGGTTGGTTGGTTGGTGAGAGACGAGACGAGACAGAGAGATACGCGCGCTCACACACGCGTGGAGGGTAGAACGAGGTGCGCGGTGGAGAGGGACAGCAAGCGAATGAAGCGAGAGACAAGAGGAGGCGAGAGCGCTGAGGAGAGAGGAGAGGGCCTCAGAGATCAGAGAAAGCGCCTCTGCGCCTGAGGACGTGGAGTGACGAACGCGCGCGAAAACAAAAGGCGGAAAATACACGCCTCGCTGCCTCTATAGTTTGCTCGCCTTTCTCGGCTCGGCGGCAATGTCGGAGGAGGCAGGTGCAGGGAACGAAGGGATACTCGAAGAACGTGAGAGATGCTTGTAGTGGAGGCATCGACGTTGGTACGATGCTGTTGCGGCAAGTGCAGCGTTGGCTGTGGTGGCTGTGGCACTTGAAAGGCCTTGGGCTAAGGGAATCGATGACGGTAGCTGGCACATTTCTTCTTGGCCTCTTTGGCCACAGCACGTCCAAGTGGATTTAGACCTTTAGTAGTTGGATGCCTGGTTGCATTGCAATGACAAGTAGATCGAGAGGAGATAGAACCAAGCGGCATCACCAACATACCAGGCGCGCATTGAGTGGATTGCTGCTCAACAATACCAAAAACGAACAATACATATGTGTGTGGCGAGGGTTTCTGTGTGGATGCATACATAACTCAACTAAAGAGATATGGAGATTGTGTATGGGTGTGAGAGTCGAAGAGGCTCTCCGAGTGTCTAGAATGGCCTTGCGTCCGTGTGGTCGACCTCGTCGTCATCGACTACAGGTTGCGACTGCTGTTGTTCCAGTTGCTGTTGCTGGCGGTACGAATGGTGCTGGTACAGCAACACTGGATCCATGGACTTGGTGGCCATACGATATAGGTCATTAGAAATGTTCGATTCTCGTGGTAACGCCAATATCAGAGATGGAGAGATGGAGAACGTGGCGTACTTGTAGTGGATGCATCGACGTTGGCAGATGCTGTTGCGGCAAGTGCAGCGTCGGCGGTGGAGGCTGTGGCTGCGGCTGCGCTTGTTGCGGTGACTGTGATGCTTGTTGCTGTTGTTGTTGCTGTTGTTGCTGTTGTTGCTGTTGTTGCTGCTGTTGCTGCTGCTGAACCATTTGCGCAAAGTACTGCATCTCGGTGAGGGATCGATCTTGCTCAGGTACGTCATCCTGGTCATACGACGATTGGAAGTGGAAATCCATAGTGGTTCGTTAGTTAGTGTACAGCGCAATCAATGATTCGAGCCCCGCTCCAGATCGGCTCGATCATTCGATGCGGAACTCGAGCTGCCGAGACTCACCTGCTTCTTGCCGAGCTTGATATCCTCCATCGGCACGATATCGATCAAAAAGTCGAACGTGTCGGTCTTGCTGATGGCGACCGCCGTGTCACTTCGTTGCAACGTCTTGCGATTGTGAAAGTGTGTTTGAATCCATGAACGATGCGTCAACTCGAGGATGAAGAGCTCACACGCCTTGGCGAATAGCACAGGTGCCTCGGCGCTGATCATTTGCTATCGAATCGAACGATTGTTGTACGCCATTCATGATTCACATTGAGCGAATCAATCCATCCATCCATTCATCCATCGATGCACCAGATGCGATGATTGAGTATACGAGTGAGATCTCTGAATCTGGATCTCGATGCGATCACCAGCAATACTCGACGTTGATTGAGAACCAGACGTACGCGCACTTCATCATCAGACTTCATGATCTTCTTGATCCGAGCGAATGGCAAGCCGGGACTCTTAAAGTCGATGGGCGAGTTGGGGTCCTCGATATCCTGTAGTGTCGTATGCCACACGGTCCCCAGTTGCTGTGCGAGTTGTTGCTGTTGTTGATGATGTTGTTGTAGCAGCTGTTGTTGTTGCATCACAGCAGCATGCTCGTCGGAGTCGAGCTCTGTTCCGAGTCGATCATCGTCGACCATCATCATCGACATCAATACCAAGTAACAAGCACCGATCTCATCATGTATAACAATCTATCTGCTTGTGTATCTATCTCTCAATCTATCTACTTGTGCGGCTGTGTGTATGGATCTCGATTCGGTTCGAACCTGCGACTGGGAATGGTAACATAGAGGCTGGCGCGCTTGAAGGGAACGTGGTTGATATCTTGACCAGAGATCTATCGTCTCTCTTCTATTTCGACCGTGGAGTTGTGTGTGTGAGAACGTGCGTGTATGCAAGTGTAGGATGGGATGGGATAGGATAAGATAGGATAACGACGAACGCCTCCAATCTTATGGACGTTGATGCGTGAGAGAGAGCGACAGCAAGCGAATGAATGGATGGTTGAATGGTCTCGAAGTATTCAGACCCTCGGACCCTGGCTCGCAATTCAATTGGATGTGCATGTATGTATGTGTATGTATGTAGCTATGTCATCTGATCTATACTTGTGGAGGGGCAGAGGAAGATGGTCGCGTGGTGGTTCGTTGACCAGCTCGACGGCGCAGCAGCCACACGACGACGAGGCCCGCAACCAGCAGCACCGTGATCCAGGTACCGTACGGGAACCGAGGTGCTGGCAGCGGTGGCTCGACGTACGGCACCATGTCCTTGCGCACACGAATGTCCAGCGTGCCGTAGAAGACCTTCGAGTCGGCGTGGCGATCGATGAGGCCATGCAGGAAGCGCGTAAAGAACCACCACACGTTGCCGCTGTAGCGCGAGGTCTTGCGCGGCTTGATAAAGTAACACAGCTGCGGCGATTCGACGCACGTCATGGCCATGACGTTCTGGTCCTTGCCAGCAAAGACGCCGGTGCGCAAGAGACGCGCCAGTACGGTGTAGAAGGCCGACGACCATGCGATGACGGCGTCGCGCGTTCCGCCGAAGCTGGTGCCAGCGATGCGGTCGACATTGACGAAGGTCGAGCGCGACGCCATCGTGTGCGCATCGACCTCGAGCTCCTCGTCGACGAACGGATACATCATCATCAAGATCACCGAATGACGTGGCAGCGCGGCCGTCACCTCGGGACGCACCAGCGCCGGTCCATCGAGCAGATCCGACGAGCCATCGCGTACGCCGCCAATGTCGAGCCAGAAGAAGTACGAGCTGTTGAACGGGTTGCGCTCGGCCGCCGTCTGCAGCCAGCGAGACTTCTCGTTCCAGATCCAATACACACGAAGGTCGGCGTGTGGCCAGCCGGTCTCACGATCGATCGAATGCTGATACTCCCACACGCTCGCCGGATAGTTGCGAGCCATCGACGTGTCGTTCAGCGTCTCGTGTATCACGTGCGTCAACGACTCCAAGCCCGCCGCCTGACGCAGCGACAGATAGTGCGAGCACATTGGCTCCTCGCAATAGATCACCATCGCTTGTTTGAGCACGGCATGATGCGCCCACCATTCTTCATACTCGCTCGGATCATGCTTGTGTTTCGAGAGTTGAAAGTACGCCGTGACGATCGTCGTGTCGGTCGTCGGATCAACTGCACCAGACGACGCGAGAGAGCTCGGAGTCAAGAGCACCAGCAACATCATCATCGCCGCCACCACAGCCGTCACCAGTAGTCGAGACATCTCGTGAACGACCGAGCTCCCTCTCCAGATGTCGTTCCTTCTCCTGATCATGAGAGAGAAGAGTGTGCGTGTGAGTGCGAGCGGGCTGCGAATCGAATGGAACACTGACGCGGTCTCTCGCGTTGCTTCATTCATTCACATTTCTCTCTCTGTCAGTAGCAGAGCCAGGTACCAACCTCAACATCATCAGGAGGAGGAGAAGCTCCCTCTCGACCTCCTCACGAACCATGTTATCATTCACACTCACTCAGGGACGTACTGTAACGTTGTGGTTTGGAAGAGAGTGTCGTTCACTCAACACGATGGAGAAGAATCTACAAGAACAGATCATGCATCGTTGTATTGAAATGCTTGCTCGAATGTGAGTGAATGCCGTGGGGGTTTCGCTAGCATACAAGACGATTATTATGTACAAATGCGTGCCTCTACGCGTCTGGCTCATTACCTTGGGCTCCTATCAGAATTCAGTCGTTGCAATGAGCCACGAGTCGAAGTTCGGCACGATTCCTTCGGTACCTTCAGTACCGAGTCCTTCGCTGTCGAGGCTCGCCAGCATGTCAAATGTCCCAGCGAACGGAACGGGCGCCTCGTTGAAAGGCAATACCGGCACGCCATGGGGCCGAAACTCCACGGCACTCGTCGTGGGTCGAAGCGAACACAGGCTCTCGGAGCTACTCGATGAGCTCGACGACGAGGAGGACGAGGAGGACGAGGAGGAGGACGTGTACGCTGGCGTTGGGAGCGGGGAGGGAGTCCGTGCCCGGTAGCTCACAATGTGCAGCGGTGCCGGAAGCTGCCGACCATCGGTGTGCTTGCTCTTGCTCTTGGTCTTGGCCTTCTGCTTCGGCAGCTCCTTGACGCCAATGCTGGCTTGAGCATCGATGGTCGAGCACCGCAGCGAGATCATCAAACTCGTCGAGTGGAGTATCACTTCGGGGACGGCAGTTGTCGGCGTGCCTGGTGCGCCGGCTTCGGGTGCCACCACCGCTGCCACTGGTGGCGGCAGTGTCATACTTGTCATCGGGGAGGCGGCGGTGGTGGTGGTGGTGCTTGTAGCCGTGTAAGAAGGCGAGCTTGGCTGAGTATCGGTGGTGCCAGTCTCGTGAGAGTAGACCGCACCGGGATGTATGCCCATCTGGCCGCCGATCGCCGGTGGCGGTGGCGATTGTGACGGGACCAGACCGTGCTCGGTGCCGTCGGTCGACAACGAGATCACAACGCCGGCGCTCCGCCAAAAGTGATCGGCAGGCATCGAGTCGGTCCGTGTGTGCCACACCGGTTGCAGCATGAAGCTACGGACCGGGAGGCGATCGCCGCTCGGGAACTCGATGCCGTACGACACCGGGAACGAGCTCTTGCCTTGGGGCTTCTGTCGAGTCCAGGCCGCCCGCAAGCAGTACAAGAAGCACGGTCCGCCATCGGCCGTATCGAGGCTCTCGAGGAGCTCGACCTCGTGCTGCAGAAAGTACTGTTCCGGCAGTCCGTGGAAGAAGGGCTTGGCATCCAGCTGGCGAGTGGCGACGAATAAGTGCACCCACCAGCAGTACTGGTGAGTATCGTTGTTGCTCGGCACGCCGAGCGCTGCCAGCAGCCCGCTGCCGCAAATTCGGCGCGCGAACCACACGAGATGCCGAGTGTGCGACGGCTGTGACGCCAGGTAACGCATGATCGCTTTCGCTTGATCGAGTTGTTTGCCGCCACTGAGCGACTTGAACGTAATGCCGGGAGGTGGGGGAGGATCCATTTAGTGTTCTATCAAGAGAAGGAGAGATAGGGAGGGAGAGAGTAGGAGAGACAAGGACGGGAGGGAGGGAGGGAACGAGCGAATAGGAGGCTCGGCTGCTGCTATCACTGTTACTACTGGAACTGTTGCTGTTGTTGTGCGACTGGGCTCAAGCGGTGGAGCGCAGCCGCCTTTTGAGGCCGAAGCAGCTTGCGATCGCAGTCTGCCGTCCGCTCGTTGGTCGCAGGCGCTGTCCGCCTCACCGAAACACGCGCCCGTACCGCTCCGTGTCTCTCGCTGGGGACGCCGCACACACTGACCGAAGGGAATCCTCGTTGTAGGATTCGTGATGCGATCGCTGGAGCGGTGGGAGGTGAAGGAGATACTTGGAACCGCGGCATCGATGCAAGGGAGCGCGTGGAAGAGGAACTGCTACTGGGGCAGTGCTGTTCTCGCTCGATCCATTCGCCACAAAGGGCAAATAGATCGGAAGAGCGTCGTGTAGGGAAAGAGTGTAGATCTCGGTGGTCGCC
>ERZ778029.2952-NODE-2952-length-11037-cov-3.353943_pt1 | contig 11037 bp, 7 predicted proteins | sample MGYA00375759_ERZ778029 | MGnify/ENA primary metagenome ERZ778029 (study PRJEB29350, sample SAMN05389819) | bioreactor metagenome | isolation source: Ammonium sulfate bioreactor | place: South Africa: University of Cape Town | collected 2014-04-04 ...
TGGACAATCGGTTGTAGCTTTTGCTCGGCTATCCGGTGCTGCACGTGTTCTAGCTATCGATACCGAGTCGGATCGATTAGAATTTGCTCGTCAAATGGGTGCAACGCATACATTCAATCTACGAGAACATTCGAAATTAAATGAAAATCAACGAATCGAAATCATTAATCAATTATCAGATAGTGGTTTTGGTTTCGATGTTTCAATTGAATGTGCCGGTCGATCTGAAGCCGTACGTGATGCTCTATTATATACACGTGAAGGTGGTCGTGTAGTTATTTCAGGACAATATACAGATGTTGGATCAATTGAAATAAATCCACATAATTTAATTAATAAAAAACATATACAAATACGAGGTTGTTGGGGCTCAGATTTCAGTCATTTCTATCGTGCTATTGATATGCAATCAAAATACAAAGATGTTTATCCATGGAAACAAATGATAGGCAAAACATATCAATTATCGGAAATAAATCAAGCTATGAAAGCAATTGAAGAACGACATCTTGTCAAAGCAGCTATTGCACCAAATGGAATCGATTGGTTTTGAATTCAAGTTCATTAAAAATCCTATTATATTTGTACAAATGAATTTTATTGTATAAATAAAGAGAGAAAGCATATATGCAAAAAAAAAGAACAACTTGTCAGTTATCTTTGAACATTTTATAGAGAAGTCTCTGAGTTTATTTCATTTTTTTTTCTATTTTCAACAAAAAAAGGTTTCCTTATTAAACAATGAATATCTCAGTCATTAGATTCTCTTGTTCTGCTCGATATAGTATATAAATAAACTACTAGCTATACTTTTCTCGTTTTGATGTCATCATTAGCATAATTTCTCTGTCGTTTTCTTTTCCTATTAGGTCATCAGATCAAACTCTTCATATCTGATAAGATTACGATTTCTTGTTGTGATAGATAATGTACGCCAATTAAAGATGTTTATATCATTACCTAATAGACGTCTATTTAAAAGTCTTTTCCTCAATTTTTCTTTTTATTTCTTGAAAAGAACAAAATTGACCAATGAAGCAATCTAATTTAGTTGCACACATCCGCCTTTAGTCTGAGATATTTTTTTTTGTTGAACAATCTCCCGAAATGATGACGAGACTGCTTAGCAATCAGAGTATGTCTTCCGTCTTGACGACATTCTATTTAGGTTGATCAATAGGCTGAGAATACGACATGATTTCCTTTCGTTTTGACGCAATTTTTATGCATATACATAACGAAATGCAAATGTGACAACGACGGAAACTATAGACGAGAAGAAACCGAAGATTATCTCATCAATTCTCATTCTGTTTTTGCTGTTGTGTATGTTTTTCTTTTGTTGTTAATTTAAATAATAACTCATCATCCATAGTATTTAATCTGTAGATCTATTCATTTCATACTCAAGTTATTCTAATGACCTTGTCAATGAAGCCTCATCTATTTCTCTGATTAGTTTTGCACCTGGTTCTATTGAACACTTGTCCATCGTTTTAAATTTCATATCGTTCAACAAATGAATGCTCTGCCTTGAATCGAAAGTAATTTGTAAGTGTGTGTGTGTTTTATTTTATCTGGTGTGAAAATTCATCATTGAAAGAGCACTAATAACAGTAAGCAATTAAACTTCTTCTTCTTCTACTCATGCTCCTTTCCTATGCATATATGTACATACATACATACACGTATATGTGTAAATTCGCTTGGGGAAATTATGTTCAATTGTTCGTTCAACAATTAAACATATGAACCTATTTCCTTCTGTCGAGTAATATTCATTGATAAGAATTTGATCGATTAAGAATGAATCAGTAGATGATCTGCGAGAGATATTCTTTGATCTAATCTTTAACTAAAGTTAATATAACAATGAGGGTCAGGCGAGTAAGATGCCATCAATACAATTATCTTCTTTCTCTCTCGCTCTTCTTTTTTTATTATTATTCTAGTGACCTTTGAAATAATGAAAGAATAAGAATATTGTCCCTGAATCATCCAAGCACTAAAGTAGTCAGTCAGTTAGTCAGTTCATCATTGTAAAGAAAGCAAGCGTATGATGTAATTAGACGAAAGATTTGCTGTTACTTCTTCAATTCTCAGATTACATCATTCATTCATTTATTCATTTTTTTTATTCATACGTATACCTACACACACACACACTATATTCATCCAGCTCGAGATTCAATTTCACTTGAAAAGACAAGAAAGTAAGTCAACGCACAGGTAATCATAAGATGGCACGCACGCGAGAATAAGTAACAACCGGAAGATTCTTCAAGCAAAAGATGAATATAAGGTCAACTTTAGAACGTTTGACGCATTTTCTTTTCTTTTCTTTTCTTTTTTTCGCTCTCTCTCTCGCTTGTTACTGATAAATATACATACACAAGAGAAAATTAATATTATTTCTTTGTCGGCCAGCATCAGTCGAACTCTTTATCTGTTTATGAACTCGTGATAATTGTGTATATGCGAAATGACCAGTCCCGTCGTCATCTGTTCATTTTCAAAATGTATATACACATGCATATACAACTAACCCATTGAGCCTTGAGCCATATAGGTAAGTGAGAATAAAAAAACAATCGATCTATACATACGAATTTAGTTGAAGATAAAAAGATAAATCAAAACATAGCATACTCAATAATGTCAATTACCCTTGAACGCATTTTGTTTTCTTTTTTTCGTATCTCTCGCTCTCACTCTCTCTTTTGTCTTTGTCTAAACATACAATTTTTATATTCAAGTATTTCACTGTCGGATCACATTGCCACGTATCTCGACTTATAAATATACTAATCTTGCGATTGTTTGTCTGGACGAGTGTTTTCTTGCATAAACATGACTAAAAAAACGAGTAGATAGAATGGAAATGTTCATTTCTCTAACACTCTTATCGGTATTAATAACAATTGGAAAGCACGTCCCATCCCACTGAGTTGCGTCTAAGCTACTTAGGAGAAGAAATAAGACTGTATACAGCTAATGATGATGATTTGTTGTTGTGCATTGATTCCGTCTCGACATTCTTCAATATCAATTGCTAGTTAGTTGTTCTTCTTCCTTTTTCCTTTTCTGAATTTGTTCAACACTCTAAGTTATGTCTCGACGGAATCAACATCAACAACTATAACTACTATGTACACATAAATATATATATATATCCATACACCCATTAGACAACAAGACAATTCCCACTTCTTATTTGCTTTCTGTCTTTCTTTCTTTTTCATATTCAAAACAGTGTCTAGTTAGCCGTAAGAAATACGAAGCAAGAAAAAAAATTTCTGTTATAACTAAGAATTGCAACGCAAGCAGGATCATACATCCGGGAGAGTTAATTGCCGTACTCATGTAATTGGATCTCATTGAGCAAACGGCTGTTGTGTATGCACGCGGTGTGTCATCCCTCGGAGGCTCGTTCAGCTCTCGCTGTCGTTTTTTTCTTCTTCTTCTATCCATTCAATTAGACAATGATCTCGGTTGTTGCTTGTTTAACATGCATAATATTAACTGTACCGTGTCTTTCGTTCCTATTCTTTCTCTTTTCTTTTTATTCTTTTGCTAAGTCAAGTGGCAAAGAACATAATCGTATTTCCCTTTTGAGTAATTTACTATGCATACATACGTACGTACATATTCAATATGGCTTCTTGTATCATTCAATGATATCTTCTATTCAATGGAACAGGTATAGATGTGTGACGCAATACTATTCATCATTAACTGTTCAATTTTCTCTTTGTATTGTTTAATATTTAATATTTTTCTCCGTGTCGTTTATTTCGTATTAGTTTTGTTATAAGTTTGATTACGATGATGTAATTGAAAAAGGAGGAGAAAAAGAGATGACGATGAGTAAAATAGCGATATACGATTTATCTGTCATTTTATTCTTGAGCGGTTTGTCGTTTGTTTTATATGCATTTTAAAAATAGAAGGTAAAAACCAATAGATCATTTCATTGTCTTATGTAAATTTTTCAAAATATATCGACATTTATTTGTTCAAGTAAGTTTGTTTCTCTCTTCGTTCACTTAGTTCAGTTATTGATTATAAAAGGTGATAAGACAGTTGACGCTAGAGGATATTTGTATTTATTCTTATTTGATCACCAATATTAAATGCATTGATATACATTTAATGTGATAGATCGATTTAACAAACACCACATGGTCAACTACAACATTTGACTACTTTGTATTCATTCATTCATTCATTTGTTTAATGTATTTTTATTTCTAATTCACTATTTAGTATTACATGAATCTGTCTTTTTTCTTCTCCTCGAACTAATCTAGTTGATGAGATTCTAGTCATCGTCGTCTCTTTTGTCTCATTATTATTGGTACCACACAGTATGTCTTGTCTCTCTCTCTCTCGCTCTTTTTTTTTATACATAAAGGGATGTAATCGTAGCTCACATACTTAGATAGATAGATATTATAGACACTTGAACAGTAGATGAGAGATGATCGTGCCCGATGACTCGTCGAGCACACATCTCTCGAGATGGAATCGACTTTGCCTTGCTTTCGCGTGTTGAAGTCTTTTGTTTGATTGACACGCGTGCCGCACATGACGATAAAAAAAGAGACACGTCCTTATTTTTCTTTGTCTGCAAGAAAGACGAGAGACTGAATACAAAAAAAAAAAAGAAAACTAGATGACAAAGACATTTATTTTCTATGCAGGTGAGATAGAGGCCAGCTGATTAACACACACAAATAAACGTACGTTGTGAGAGAGAGAATGAGTCGCGACATTTCACGGTTAAGCAAAGCATGATGTCTCATTCGTATTTCAATTTTTGAAATAGAACGAATATGTATATGTACGATTTTACATCGTCATGTCATCCGAACACCATTATCATTAAATATTGTGTATATTTCGATGAGAAATTAGCACTTTGTTAAAGGTCTTAGAGTTTGATTTCGTTTGATGTAGATGAACATGCGGGCGCAAGAGGAAATGAAAAGAAAAAAAGGAAGAAGAAAATGAAAGATGAGCGGATATCGAATAAAACGAAAAAGAAAACTCGAGTATGTCTATCCCGCTGCGACAGTATTGTTATTTTAACTGACATACAACATAGAAACAAAACAAAAACACACACACACATTTAGATATATCTATGTCTATTAAACAGTTGACTTCTTGCCAGTATCGATTATTTTAACTCGAACATATTAAGTTCATCGATCTATCTTTATCTTTATATTAATTGTTCATTTGTCCTTGTAGGATATATATACGTGAGCATAACATATACTGACTATGATGTTGCGTGTACGATAATGATTGACGAGCATTGGTGTCGATGAGTGAAGCAGAAAAAAAGAGAAAGAAGAAAAAAGAAACGGGTATAGAATGAATCTTTTATATCACAAAAAAAACGGAGATGCAGAGAAGCAAAGAGTGTGTGTGATGATCCAAAACGGCCTTGTATAAAAGAAAGCAATGTATGCGTATGCATACATTCTATTCAGTTTGGCATACGACTGACTACATAATAGTATTGTTGTCATAAGGCATCTATTCTTTCTTTTTTTCTTCTTCGTCTTTGTTACATTTGTCAATAACAACTCATCAGAATAATAGTTCATGTTTATGGCATAGCTTATCATTTCAACATTTCAACTATCAAATTTCATGTTTGTACACAATTGAACACATTTTCTTTTTCTATAGTTTAATTAAAAACATTCATTCGACTTTAATCAGACACTTTGATGTTCCATTTCTTGTTTCAAACAAGAAACAGAAAAATGCCGCATATATGTATTTTTTTTCTCCTCCTCTTCCACCACCATCACCACTTTTCCTATTATAAAACTAATCATCGAAAAGAGTTGACCTCTTCCCCTCTGATCAAGATATCGTTATCGCTAGAGTAGAAGAGTAACACGAAGCAGAGAGAGAGAGAGTATGTGTGTGTATATATATGTGAAATCGAAAATTTGTGTGTTCCTTGAAGTCGTCATAGATAGATATAGATCGATTATCAAGTTGTTGGCAAAGAAATGAACATGAATGTATATAAAAGAAAAAGAAAAAAGGTTCAGGCAAGCGTGTAAACACAACTGGCATGGCATCTCTGTTTAATATCTTGTTGTTCGACTTAATTATTCACTCATCTCAAATAGCAGACACGTAGTCAATAATCTTTAACGCCGTATGTTACTGACAATGATCGATCATGAACATCCGTATGTATAGTCTGTAATATGATCGATATGTTGAACAGGTAGAGAATGAGATTTCTTTTGAATTAAAGATTACATATGCTTAATCCTGAATTGTTGACTCATTTGGTGATATTAGTATGTATCATACCGATGAGAACAAGAAGAGAAAAAAACGAGAGAAAGAGAAAGAGAATGAATTGTTGTAGTTTTTTTTCCTCCCTCTCTCTCTCTGCCTCTCTCCTTTTCCTTCATATTCTTTCTCTCTTTCACAGTGAAAAAAAACGAAGAAGAAGGGAACGAGAATTGAAGCATTCATATGTACATGCATATTGTACATTCATACATAAGGACGGCACTGTCTGAAGTGAGTTGTTGTTTTAGATGAGATTATTTCTGTGAAATGCAACCATTTGTTGAACAACCACAATTTCTACTCGAACCTAAATCTTCGTTTCTATTCGAAAATCGTCCCGTTAAACTCGAATGTAAAGCTATACGAGCACGACAAATCTTCTTCAATTGTGATAATAAATGGGTGCCCGAACAGGATCATACGAAATCAACTGAAACAAACGTACGTATACAATTATCAATATTTTAAATTTGGAATTTTGTTTTTTGTTTTTCATTGAAAATTTTAGGATAAAGGAGCAATTACAATTATCACATCGATTGATATAACAGCTGAACAAGTCGAAAATCAGCATGATTCTAATGGATATAAATGTTTTTGTCAGGCATGGTCAGCAACAGGTGGAACGCTGAAATCACGAACAGCGACAATTGAAATAGCTTGTAAGTTCAATGGGGGAAATTTATAAATAACTTGACATTTATTTCGTCGCAGTTATTAGAAAAGAAAAACTTATCCTCTAATTAGATCAACAGAGAGAGAGAGAGACAGGGAGAGAAAACGAATGATTATACGATTAAATGTCTACTATCAACTCAAATATTATGACATATACACTTTCTTTTCATGCGAAGGTCAATTTATTTATTGTGAATGTTTCTTTTTCTTCTTAGATTTGGATAAAGTGTTCGAATGGGAACCATTACGAACTGATAGTGTTATTAGTAAATCAGCTGAACTACGTTGTCGTCCACCGAGTGGTAATCCATATCCAAAAGTAAGCAAATTCTTATATAACTATCCTCCCCTATATAAATAAACAGATCATCATCATCCAATCGATGTTAATTCAGTTAGTTTTCCTTTATACGTATATACGTATATTGTGGTAATACCATCAGTTCATTATAAAGAACATGTCGTCTAGAATAAAGGATACTTGATCGATTATTCAACACAGAGATATATTATGTTGGAGATATTCGACACCTCGAAGGGCGGTATAGCATGTTAGTTGTATTTCGTTCACTTCGAGTCTCATTTTTGCTTACCTGCTGTTACCACATAATACTCAGACACGAAAAGAAAAATGTACTCTAAGCAATTTGTTGAATATACCGATCATTAGACATGTGTTCAATTCATACTTGAACCAGTTGAATAGAATGAAGTAGAAGAAGAAGAAGAAGAAAAATTGTTTATTTTGCTTTGCTATTCAAGATAACATGGTTAAAAGATGGTCAACCAGTTGAAATCAATCGTAACGGTCGATTTATACTATCAAATGAAAATTCATTGCTTATCGCTCAAATTAAACGAACTGATGCAGGAAATTATACATGTGTAGCATCGAATGTAGCGGGATCATATTCGAGTGAACCAGCTGAACTTGTTGTTCACGGTAGATAAATGAAAAAAAGCGGGAGATCATTGATTTTTGTGCTTCTCCCCGTTTTAGATGATCGAGGTTGGTCGGATTGGCAACCATTTTCTGAATGTAAAGGTATACCCTGTGGTATTGGCCGTCAAAAACGTATTCGAACATGTTTAAATCCACCAACAATTACGAATCGACCTAGTTGCGATGGAGATCAACTACAAGAAAGAGAATGTCAAGTACAATGTCCTAAAGATTCGTCTTCCGATGAAGGACTGTCGGATTGGTCACCGTGGACCGATTGTTCAGGTAGTCCATGTCAAATCGGTCGGCAACAACGCATACGAGCTTGTTTAAAATCATCGTTGACTAACGCCGAGAAAGCGATTTGTAATGGCGAACAAATTCAAGAACGTGATTGTCTCGTACCATGTTCAAAGAAGAATTCATCGTCTTCTGTTCGTCCATATTCTCGAGGTAATTTCAAATTGAAAAAACAAACAAACAAATGAAAATCTCTCGTGTTCTTTCTTTTTGTTTGTGATTGCTAGGTACATATTCAAATTGGACAGATTGGTCCGAATGTCGACTTACAGATTGCACATCCATACGTACACGACAATGTTTACAAGAGCCATGTCTCGAAAATTTAGTTGAAAGTCGAATATGCAAAGGAAATCTATGTTCAAGTATGTCGTTTTGATTATCTAATTGAATATGATGTTAACGAGACAGAGAAAGGCGACGTCTAATCTGATTTCCGACATTCTTTAAACGACAATTCCTTTTTGTCTGGACATTAATTATACAAGAAATTAACAGCGAAAGAAATATAAAAAAAAAAACTTTTTTTGTATTTTATTATTTAGATCTTCCTCTTAGTGGTAGCAATAATTCAAGTTTTGTTTCGTCATCTGCTATGAATGTTATCATCTATTCATCGATTGGTGTCGGCGCTCTCATACTTCTTCTATTGACCAGTTTGATTTTCTTAATTTGCTGTCGTCGTCGACAACGTTTATCAACTAAAAAAGGTAATAATTCAAAACGATTATTATCTAATCTTTATCATAGATAAATAGAAGAGAAAAGAGAAAAGAGAAAGTTTTCCGCTTTAATTAAAATCTAGACTAAACATAGTGACATTTGGACACTTAGACAGTACATGTAACTCTTTACTTCTCCTTAGCGCGCAATGGTAACAGCTGAACTTTAACGTAGATATATACAATCATAAAAGTGCAAATGATTTCTTTTGAAAAGAGAAGTCTCTCGTTTTTTTTCTCGTATGCTGCTCAAATAAAACAATGAAATCGAGATCAAACTGGCAGATAGCAATCTGTGCATATGTGTGTGTGGACAGAAGAATACCGCAGAGATAATTGTAGTGCGTGTGTATGTACGAATAATTGTGCCGCCGGTCAATTCAGTATTGAGCACTCGATAGATTAACGAACTGAGAAAGAATTGAATGCATGAAAAGAGGAGAAGAATAAGAAAGAGAATGGGTGGAACGCTTATCATCTGCAGCATGTGGATTAATTTGTTCAATACGTTTACAATTGTTGAAAAGAATTTTGATGATTTTTTTTTCTGCTTGTCTATTGTCGACGATTTAATGAGAATAATCAATCGAGGAGAAAGAGTAATCAATGTCTATCGACTAGAACTAATCAAAAATCAACTGATTCTCATTGTTTTATTTTTATTTTTCTCTTAAAAACAAAAAGGTTTATCAAATTGTATGACATCACAAGCAACAAGTAGTAACGGCAGTAGTCATCTGGGTGTATCACCTAGTGATAAAAATGAATATCCATTTTATTATTCAATTCAACAAGATACAACATCAACACGTTCATGTAATTCACAGAATAATTCATTTTCATTAACGAATTTCGATTCGACAACATTCGAAAAAGAAAAATTACTTCTTCTCAATGATTCACCATTGAATAAACAAATTTATTCAATGAAATATCATCCAAATACATTGAGTACAACAAGTTACATGTCAAATCATTTAAAATATCCATCATTAACAAGTCAAATATTGTCAAATGAAAATCATTTAAACTTAATCTATGAAAATATTCTTCAAACATTACCAGCACATACTGATCTACGATATTTTGCTGTGTCAATTTTAAATAATAAAGGTTGCCGAGTTGAAATACCGAATACAGGCGTTTCATTGATTATACCTGAAGATGCTGTTCTACTCGATGAAGATCATTTAATTTACATTGCTTTAATTAATATTGAAAATCAAATGCCAATATTAAATTCTCAACAGACACGTCTATCGCCAACAATTCTTATCGGTCCATCGAATATAACTCTTCTTAAACCAGCTGTTCTCTGTTTCGAACATACGGCTAATTTTGAATTGTCAACATGGAAATTAAATCTTATGTTTAGCGAAGATATTTGTCAATGGAAAACAATTTTAACCTATGGTCAAGAGAATATTTCAACGCCCGTTTATCTTCAATTCAATCGACAACAGCAAGCCTATCTTCTATTCGAAAGTCTTGGCGCATATGCACTCATTGGTGAATCGATTGCATTTCAACATGCATCGAAATATATTCAAATGGTTGCATTTTTCAATCGTACAAGTGAAATCAATTCCAATGAAATTCTTTCAACGTTACGTTTACGTTTTCTTGACGCCACATCCGAAGCATTAGAACGTTGTTTAACCGAAGAATTTTCTCTTCAAAATTATCTTTGCGATCAACCGAAACAATTTCTTATACATGATTATGAAGATCAAATATGTATTAATGTCGATTTAGAATTATCATCGACATCACGTATTAATATTGGTTATAAAGAAATACCTTTACAAACATTTTGGTCAACGAAAATCGATCGATCTTGTTTTATTTTTCTTATACCTAATCTCAATATTGATAATACACAATTGAATCTCTCGTTTCATGAACATTTAGCCATGCATATTGATGTTTACCAACCAACGATGTTAGATAGTGCGTTACATACGCGTTTATGTGTAAATACTCTTCATGTAAGAAAGAAATGAGTTTTTTTCTTGTTCATGAAAAACAAAACAACAAAATTCGTTTGTAAATTTTAGTTAG
>ERZ778029.2963-NODE-2963-length-11007-cov-3.566654_pt1 | contig 11007 bp, 8 predicted proteins | sample MGYA00375759_ERZ778029 | MGnify/ENA primary metagenome ERZ778029 (study PRJEB29350, sample SAMN05389819) | bioreactor metagenome | isolation source: Ammonium sulfate bioreactor | place: South Africa: University of Cape Town | collected 2014-04-04 ...
AGAAAGGAGAAATGAGAGAAGTGTTGGGCAATATTAATGAATTCTAAACGGCTTACATCAATTGAATCCAATCAATTAACAATCGACTAATTGATTCGTTTGGTGCTCTAGGTGAACGATCGATCGAACGAACGAACGAACGAACGAATCAACACATGAGAGTGATCAAACGCGACAGCAACTTCTCGTTTTTATTTTTGTCTGATATTCACTTTTCGTTCATGAAAGTTATCATACGATGAGATCGAAATTAACTAAAAAAAGACAACACACCTTTTTATTTATCATAAACAACGCCTTAAGATATCGATTGACTGCATGACATGATTAATTCGAATAATTGATATTGGATATTAAAAAGCAAAATGTATGAAAACCCGCACATTTGACGAATATTTCCTAACACATTATTACAATCCTCATTATCATCTATGACGAGTGAATAACCTTCTGAGTAAATTTCTCTAGTAGAATACAAAGTTTGTTATGAGCAAAGTGATAATAATACAAGGCGCTTCGGTTTTCTTTATTGATAAATGATTTTTTTTGTTAAACTACAAAGAAGAAGAAGAAGAAAACTGAACGAAATAATAAAAAATACTGAAGACACACACAGCAGCAAATAGTCTAAGTTGTTTTTTTTTGTATATTTATTAAATACAATCAAACGAAAACATCATATTTCACCGGGTTGATGGTTCGTTTGTTAGTTTTTTTTGTCCTAATATATGTAATCATAAAAATTGTTTCGCTAAGATAAATGCACTTAATATATAGAAATTCCAATGAATGAATAAATCTAAACAAGAGAAAGAATATTCATAGAAAAAAAAAGAAACAACTTCAATCAATTTACTCGATGATTTATTCGTTTTTAATCCAACTGAAATATATTTTCGTAATGGATCTGATTCACATATATAATTTCCAGCTATTGTCGATGGTTCACCCGTATAAAATAATGTCGATATAAATGAATTTTGAGTGACATTTTTGGTGATACGTGCTTGTCGATTTGAATGCGAACCAAGTCGTTTATTATTATGCCACCAATGTATTTCATGATGTCGACGACCTGTATGATTGTCTGTTAGTATACAATTTAAACGTATTGAATATTGACCAGTTTCATTTGTTGGAATGAAAATATATTTCGGTACAATATCAAGACTTTGTATAACTCGTACTTGATATGCCATTTGTATTGTTTTTGGTGAAAGTGATTTACACATATATAAACCTTCGTCGGAATAAGTGACTTTAGATAATGTTAATATTGTCGAATGAGAAATTGATGTGTCATTGGCTTGTTGTATTTTTTGTTGAATACTATAGCGTGTTTCACTTGGCGTTAATGATTGAGTATTGAGAAATAATGGACGCCAATGAATCTTATGCGTACGAAGTTGATGATTATTTGAATCAGTTAAATTTTGATAGAGCCATTGAACAATCTGTATACAAATCAAGTAGAAAAAAAACGATTTATCAAACCAAAAAAGTCTCATACGGTTTTATCACTGTCTTCATCTTGAAATGTACATAAAAGCGATAGATCTGAACCATATTCAGCGGTTACACGTTTTGGATGTGTTCTTGAATTAGCTAAATATTTAATTTGACAATTATTTGAAAAAATGCTAACGATAGTCAGTCATAAGTTGCAGTGACATTTGATTGAGATCAATAGAAATCCTTCTATTTACAGACAGATTATTCTCAATCAAAACTAATTCAATTTGACATCATTGAATCTTTTTCTTTTGTTCAATTGAAAAGGAAACCTTTAAATTATTCAATTGAGGAAAAAAAACGTTTTCTTTCTTTCTTTGCTGTTTTTCTATTCATTGGTCATCGAGAAAGTTTAAATGAAATATATATTATAATCAATATTCCATCGAGAATTCTATTCGCATGATAGACTCTTTTCTTGTTAATCAGAAATCGATTATAAATACTTACCAAAGATAATATCAATCGACAGATACAAACAGCAAATAATAAAAATGATTTGCCGATGAAAATACATTTATTGTTCGTCGTTTTTTATATGTATATGTAGATATATATTTATTCTGAAATCAAAACAAAATACAACAATTAATGATATGATGATATCTAATGAGATTTTTGATACTCATGTATCAATAACATTCATTATCCAATATGTCGAAAATTTACTCTTACATCATAAACATTCGATCGATTCTCCTCATTGCTGGATTTGAAATCACTAATTGAAGAAGGCGGTGAAATATGTGTATATATTATATATTACAATTGTCTTTTCTCTTTTGTTCTATGACACGCACGCAATAGATAGCTACAACTATACAATAGTAATTAGTACAACACACACACACACATACATATACGACTGAGAAATATGTACAGATGAGGATAGCCAACTGACTAGCCCTCCGGAGAAGACAACTTCGCTTCTTTTCTCTTGCCTATTTACAAATTGATTAAAAATGAATGAAACTGAATTACTTGCCATGCATCATACAATGGCTAAATTCGAGGAGCCGTAGCGTTGTCGGTGCGGTGTCGGTGATGATGAAGAGACATGCACACTCGAGAAACCCTAGTCATATGTATATGTATATACGCACACGACATATATCGCCTATGTCATGCAACTACGCGTGGACATTACTCTCGACGAGTTAAGAATAACTAACAATCATCATCATCATCATACACACAGGTCATATTTACATTGACTACCGTTGCAGTTTTTTCTTCGTCTTCGTTATATAGATACGTGCTAAAGAAGACGAATTTCTAAGTATTCTCTGTCTCAAAAGTATACATACGTACGTACGATTGACGAATAAATTCGAGATTTTTGTTGTTATAAGAAGAAATAAAGACGCTTCGAAAATTTACGTCCATGGACATTTATTTTACATCTTAGAAATTGTGTCATATATAGAAGTTAATAATGTTTTGTTTACTTTTTATAACCTTCTCACAGACAGCTACATGTGAACACAATATAATATATACGTACGTTCATGTTCTGAGGCAAGAAAAAAAAATTCAACTGATTGATGAGAGTACGAATAATTGATTTGAAAGAAGAAGAAGGAGGAGGAGGAGAACAGGAAAAAAAGAAACAAAGAATAGACACCAATGACGTTTATTGAATCGTAAAAAATATAAACGATCTTTTCTTTTTCTTTGCTTCTTTTGTATTTTCCGTATTTCTAATAGTTCGACAATATATAGCATGTCTAAAAATTTGATTTAATGACATACAAGGGCGCAGATTTTTCTTTTCTTTCTTTGACTGTCACACTCGATGTTCATACTCATGTACAGTAGTTTGAACTGTCGGAAACAAGAATAATGTTCGTTGTACGCGGCGTTCTCTATTGTATATACATTACATGGCGAGATAATATTCGAGGCGATTAACATTGACAATTTCTGTTTCGAATGGACAAATGGCAGTGACCGCACAAAAGTCGATTACCCATCATTAGTAAAAATGACATCATATGATCTTAAATAACTCGAGGCATTTTCGAGAACGGCATCGGTTCATATGAAATATAAACCTTTGTGTTTATATAAATATACGAAGAAAGAAAAGGAGTCAATGCATGCGAATTCAACGAAGAAAATGATTGAGCATAACGATGATATGAATTTTCAACTAGGCATGAACAAGTTCTAGACAATCGATCTTACTGTAATGTAACTTGGTGCTACATGATGGCCTTCTATTTAGAAAATGCTCATTCATTGGAGTGCTAATTTTTCTTCTTCTTATTCTATTTTCTTTGCCGCACGCAAAACTCGATCAAGTGTATGAAACGGTTTCCTTTTTTTTCCATCTCCTTCTCTATTACTTGTGCAAACTTTGTGTCATTAGACATTATTTCTGCTGTCACTGTGTTACGATTTCTTTCATTACTTACTTCATTCACCTGTTATGACAGATTCTTACTCGTTCTGACGACTGTTCATTGAACAGTAGTCGCTACTTTTCTTTTTCAAGTGGTCAACTAAGAAAAGAAGAAGAAGGAGAGAAAAAGAAGACATTGAGTACTTTCTCTCTCTTTCTCCTACTCTCTTCTCTTATCTATGTAGAGATCAAATATTTTCGAGTCTCCGTCTTTTTTTTTACAATCAAAACGAAACGCAAAAGATAACTGTCCGGACATGCGCCTCCTTTCAATTGATAAAAGACGTGCGGACGAAGGAGTTTTTGTGTGTGTGTGTGTATATATATACACTTGAAACAAATAAAAAGTGACACACTAAGGGCAACGTCAGACGCATCCCGCTGTGTCTCGTGATCCGAAAAAGACACTGTGCATGTGCGCCGTTCAACTGGCGGAAGTTTTAAAAATTGGCTCCTTCCGATTCGGAGACGGGAAACTTCATGAATAGGCTCAATAAAGCTTTAACTAACAGCAAAAAAAAGAAGAAGAAGAAGGAAAAAAAACCGCACATATACAATCAATACATTTACTTATTGTATATAATCAATTAGATAAAAAAGAAAAGAAATGAAAAGATTCTAACCTGTATTTTCTATGATTATTGTATGTGAATGTGTATGTGACAGTCACTATAACTAAGATAAGTTCAAAAGAATAATCTAAATGAATGAATGAATGAACAGAGAAATGATTGTCGGTAAGCAAGAATAAAAGTCAACCAACATTTTCGATGTTAATCGAATAAACGTGTGTTGGACACTAATCGATCTCTTGACCCTTTGATTGCATCATGTTTGATGTCCTACGAGTCATTCTAGTAAATGACGAAGAAGAGGAGGAAGAAGTTGATGATGACGACGACGACGACTAAGTATGATAATCTCTGGGCAATAATTGAATTTGACTATATATGTGTGTATGCGTATATCGCCAGTGTAGACCACGCCCAGGGCTCTTACTGCACCCGAATAAATCACTCGACTTTGACCTATTCGCATCATCTTTAGTGTGTATTGCTTCGTTTACATTGAATTAGTTTTTCTTTTCTTTTTCTCATTTCTAGTGTCAAGGATATTTCGAGAAATAGAGTAGTACATACTTGCTCGAATATGCAAAAGTCCCGAGAGCATCAATCATGGTTATGACATATGAAGAGATCCCCGTTCCAATTGGTTGAGTTTTTCTTTTCCTTTTCCTCAATTCTATTTCGAAATAAATACTCATAACTTAGAGAATATAGTCTCTCAATCCGGTAAGGTCAATTGGGATGATGGGGAAATAGGGAAAGATGGCCGTGATGTAAGAGCTCTTTACGCTTATACGCGTGCGAAATTACCATTTTCTCTTTCTTATTATTTCTAACAGTTAACCGGAAGTGTGTCCTTTCTTGTGACGAATTCGATACTGACTAAATACACAAGTATTTATCTATCTATCGTTCGATCGATCTACATGTATATTTATATTTATATTACTGAAATCGATCTCTTCCTTTCTTCTATTCGCACGTCACTGAACACGTTGTATGATATCGTTGATTTTCTTTCTCTCTCTCTCTTCTTTCTCTTGTGTATACAACATCTATGTTTTATGTTTTGTCGATAATACATCAACACACATCTACAAAACTAAAATTGTTAATGATCAAAGTGTGCACATGAGTAGCAAAGACAATAGAACGTAGTCAAATGAAACACATATATATGTATATGTACAAAGATAACCTTCCGCAAGACTGAGTTCGGTTTCAAAAAAAAATGATGATGATGATGACGAACAAAACGAGTCGGCTTATAGTTACCCCTAAAGGCGTTTGTTGAATAAAACGACAACAGATTGTATGATGACGAGAATAATTCCGCTAACAATAGGTAGAAGTGAGTGAAAAAGTAAACGATGAGAATCATGTCTGTTGACTGAAGGTCATTTGACGCGTGCTAACGAAACCTTTGTTAAATATATTTATTGTCTCTCAATGTTTATCATTATTCGGCGAGTGAGCGAATGAATGAGAAAAAGAACGAGAGAGAGAGAGAATGACAGTGATCTTAAGTCATCAGACATTGGATCTCATGTACTTCGTATTTCAATTTGTATACGATGACTTACCTGTACACAATGCTCAGAATTCAATTAGAAAGTAAAATTATCAAGGGAAATGTGTCATTCTTTGAATATAACATCTGATTATATGCGTGTGTCGACGTAACAATTCGTACTCATCATTGAACCATTAGCGAGGCAACACTTTTTTCCTCTATTCGATCGTGCATATTGCGATTTTATTATTATTATTATCATCAAACGGGAGACAGAAAAAAAAAGATGAAAAAAAAGGAGAAATCGAACGTTTGTTCGGTCGATCGATCGAGTCGATCATTGTGCACAAAAGAGTATCAAGAGAAGAAAACGAAGAACAAAAAATATATATATAAATAAAGAGAGAGAGAGAGAAAAACCGCCAACATAACAAGGCCACATAGGAGAAACTTCTTAATAGTGACAAGTATACGAACACGCAAACACACCACTTTAAACTTCCGGAAATGTTATACAAAAAAAAAGAGCGAGAGCGGGCGAGAGAGAGACAAAGCCACTAAAACCAGATCAATTAAACGTTTTGTTTTGTTTTGCTTCAGAACTGTTTGTTTATTTTTCTATACAAGAAAATAATTTGCAAAAGAGATACATTCTAAATATATCGAATGAGATAGGTAAAAACAGCCGGCAGATCCGTTTGTCCCGATGAATTTGCTGTTGATGCATAGATTGTAAATGTATAAACACCTTGTTTCGGAAGATTCAATTCAAATATAACATTAAAACCACCGTTCGGTTTTATTTGAATATAATCCGATGCATTCAAACGTTGATTCAGATTTTTATTTAACGAACGTGATTGATAATCCGATAGAGTTTGATGATAAATTAAATCAAACGAGAAATCAACGATTTTTCTTATTTGAAATTGTATTTCAAGTGAGTCTTTCGATGTTACATTTATTGTTGGATCAGGATGACTGATTGGAGTCATGCCGAATTGTACCAGTAGATTATTATTTCCGCCAATTGTTGGCATTTGTATTGATGATGATGACGATGGTGAATAGTTTGAACCATTGCTGCTATCTCGTGCCGATGTCGAACCTTGACAAAATCAAAAACAATAACAATGAAATTAATATTTCTTTTGCTCAAACGGAAACATGTGTCAGGTCATCTTACGTGGTGAAAGACTTCGTTCCGGTGGATTGACACGTGAAGACATGTGTTTGTCTTTTGCATTATCAAATGAATAATCATGATACATTTGAGTATTTGTCGATGGTTTATCAATTGTTTTTGTTGTTTTCGAATAGTTAATTATATATTTACAACAATGTGACATTGTTCGTTTTTCTGTTTGATAATCGGGATCACGTGCGTAAAGATCAAGACCATATTGTCCTTCATTTGGCAATTGTATAACGAATATAATCGAAAAATCATATTCATCATATTCATATTTAACATATTTATCGAGTTGAGTTGTTGTCGATGAATTCAAATCCGAATGTTGATTTGAACTTAGTTTACCATGAAATTTTAATTGTTTAGGACAACGAAATTTGATCAAAATCGGTAGTTGATGAACTTCGAATATGGCTTGAAAATGTGTGAGAGGATGAATATTAAAATGACGAATAGCTTTCGCTGGACCCCATTCACCGGCTGCACATGCAGGTAGTGGATGCATCCGTTGAATTAATTGTTTACATAGAATTCGATATTTACAAACACATTTCAATTTAAAACTTTGTCCGAACGGGTTCGGATCGGGCTCAACTAATGATGCAAATATTTCAATAAAATAATCTCCTTCTTGTGGTACGTGAATATTAAATGAAACTAGATCATCTTGAACTGTATGTAGAACGTAACGTTCTAATTTAATGCCTTGAAAATCGCTCAGATCTTCAGTTGAATTGGTTTGTTGAGCGAATCGTAAGTGAAAATGAAATGCTAAACGTTGTTTCAATGAGTCAGGCATACGTAATTTAATATCACAAGCACCACGATTATCGGTTTGAATAACTGCATGTTGTTGATTAACAAACGAAAGATGATAGTGAAAGAAAAGCGAACGAACAAATGGTAATTGTTCGAAATCTTGCAATGTAATCGGATGTTCAAGTAATTGCCATTCACTTTTATAGGGAAAAAATTCCAAGATAAAATCTTCGGGATCAGGCAGAAAGTAATGTTCATCATATTGATATTTGATTTTCTCTCGAGTTGGTTTCGGTGGCGAGATTTCAGCTTGTTTCTTATCTTTACTCATAACTAAATGTCGAGCACCCCAATTACATTGCACAAATCTCCATTCACCATCAATAACAACTGCATTCCATGTATTCGTAAATTTTCCATCACCAATACGCATGCCCGGCTCATAACCGACACTTTTCGAATGACCTTTGACATCGACACAATGTAGGCCAGCAAAACTATTTTTCAAATTTAAAAGAAATATATCGAACTTTGCCCGTCAAAATACAATACGAATCTACCTGCACAAACGCATGAATAATGTGTGATATGTTTCAGTACCATATTTAATTCCACGCAAAAGACCCATTGGCGTGTCTGTTGCGAGATTATTTTGAAAATCAATGGCATTTAAATCTTTGACAGTTATCCACCGGAAAATAGCTCTACGAACAACACAAAATAATCTCGATTCGTTCAAATAAAACAAAAGCAAATCCAGCAGCAGCAAAATATACGTCGAAAACAAAACCACAAATCATGCCCAATCTGTTTCGTTTCTTTTTCTCACGATATTTACTTACAAATCTTCTTTTCAAAGACATTCGATAATATACAAAAAATATCAATCTTTCGTTAATCTCGTATTTATTTTACCTGGCTTTTTCTAAATCAGTCAGCAGTCCGTACGTTAATTGATCGATTAATTCTGTGTACGATGTTTGTTCGCTTTCAGCAACGGCAATAGCTTGTTGATCGACATGTTCGAATACCGATGGATCTTGATAGAGATCACGTTTTCGTCGACGTGGCGGTTGAGGTGGCGGTGCTTGACGTAACTGAAACATCGATGCATGTTGATTATCAACACCATTTTCTGTCTGAAATAGAATTGAAGAAAATTTTCAAGTCAAATCATTTGCGCACACTGTTGTTGTGTACGTACGAGTACGGCTAATTCTTTTTCTTGAATAAGATTAATCATTTCTTTGGAAAATTTCGATACAAGTGAATGTGTTGTTTCTTGTTCTTTTTCCATTAATTGTTTTCGAACAAGTTCACGTTTTTTATCACGTTTCAATGTCATATTTTGTTCTAATTCAGCTTTCTCCTTTGAAAACCGAAGCGTCAATTCTTTTTCAAGATTTTTATCTTTTTTTCTCTTCAAATCTTCTTCGTATCGTTCAGTTAACATTTGCAATTTCTTTTCCCATTCATCCGTAACTTCACGTTCGATTTTTTTCTCTTCCATTTCTCGATTATTACGAAATTTTTGAAATAATTGATCTTCTTCTTCGCGTTGTTTTTCTTCTAAAGTCTTTTGTGCACGTCGAACTTCCTCTCGTGCATGTAGAACATCCTACGGCAATGCAAAAGAATCAAAACCAATGTTTCTATCTATTAATCAAATTCAATTTTCATACGGGCGGCAACGCAGGAAATTTATGTATAGCTGAAACTTTCTCACGACCTTGTTGAAACATTTGTTGTGCTTTCATTGCATGAGCAATTGAAACCGATTGAGAATCGATATGTGTATTCTAATCAAAGGACAAAAAAGAACAAGAATTTGAAACAAACAAACGATCTTGAAAGAATTTACTCGAAAACGATCGTCTAATTTCTGCATAACATTTAATTTTGGTGCACGCATTACATTTTGTATATGAATATTTTCAGTTGAGAATACGCCTTTGCCTGAACGTGGCACGTGACTTTGACAATAGATTTCTTTATCATTAAGATCAATAGAATTAGTGAAATAGGTTTTAAAATCTAATTGTCGATCGCATTTCAAACATTTAAAACACAATTTATGATAGAGTGAATCTTTAACAGGACCGATACGTTCAGTAACATAGACAAGTTGTTGACAACGACGGCAACGATCACGTGCCGATGTCAGTGATGACGATAACAATGGTGTCTGACCGGCTGTTGTTAATGATGATGTCGCATCGTCAGCTAGATTAAATGATGCAGGAGATGTATTATTTCGAGTTGTTCTATAATCATCCGAAATATTATTTGTCGATGAATCGAGAGTTGCAGCTGTGCTCATGATCTAAAATATCAAAAAGTCAAAAAGATGAGAACATAGAAAGTGCGCGCATGCATTTTAATACTCGACAATTCACTGTTCTTTATCTCGTACTCGTCAAATACAAAGCACAAAAAACGCGCTATATAGTCCTATTTACATTCTCTTTGTAACAGATTAGTCTCCTTCTCTTCGTTCAATCTCGACCGATATGTCTCTACTTGCTCTCCCTCTCTCACTTCTTTCGTCGTTTTCTCTTTACTTATGAACTTACAACTAAAACAAAAACATCGCCTTTACTCTTCTTCTTCTTCTTCTTCTTTCTCAACTATCGAACAAGTCAAAATAATGTTAATCTGCACGAGTATTGACACTGAAGAAGAAGAAGACATATCCGTGTACAGATGCAGCACGAGAAAAAGAAGAAGAAAAACTACAACGAACATCATCGAAATGATGCAATATAAACCAGGGTCAAATATACAACACAAAAAAAAAGATGAAAGGAAAGGGATTAGAAATCCGAGAGGAGATTTAACGTCTTTTTTCCTGCTTCCGAATTTGAATTTCTTTTTTGTCCTACAAAAAACTCGAGAGAAAAAGAAAAGCTAAGTAACCAGTTTTGCACCACTTGAAATAAATGAGGCGGACATTTCGAATACGTATGATGACAATATGTCGTACATGCATGTGTCTTTTTTTCATGAATAGAAAGGAAGAAGAAGAAGAAGAAGAAAAAAGAAACGATTTTTCAAGTAGATA
>ERZ778029.2973-NODE-2973-length-10971-cov-3.938989_pt1 | contig 10971 bp, 10 predicted proteins | sample MGYA00375759_ERZ778029 | MGnify/ENA primary metagenome ERZ778029 (study PRJEB29350, sample SAMN05389819) | bioreactor metagenome | isolation source: Ammonium sulfate bioreactor | place: South Africa: University of Cape Town | collected 2014-04-04 ...
TGTTATCAAAATAATTTACTTGGATAAACGTTTATCAATTGGTGTTAATTTATCGATAAAATTCGGAACACATTCTAAACGTCGACGTAATGTATGAAATGCGTCAGTTTTGCCCGGTAATAACATCAATAGACCACATAATGCACGAATTAATGTTTGATTAGTGTTAATATCCAAAAGTGCTAATCGAAGATCTACAAAACAAATAATTCTTTCTGATTTATTTTTCTAAAATTTCCACAAAATCTTACAGGTGAATATAGGTGATTCGATTAATTGAACTAGTTTGTCGATTTCAATTAGAAAATCAACGGTGACTTCAATCTCAGCACTAAATAAAAAGAAAATTCAGAGTGTTCACGTTTTCTGCAAAAATTAAATTCTCAATTTACAATAATTGAACAAGTTTACAAGCATGATCATAATTTTGAGAAAGAAAACAAAGAGCAACTAAGGCTATCGGATGATGGCACCACGTTTTATAGAGACAAACAAATAAATCAGCACTTTCTTTTGTTTGCAAAGTTTTCAATTTAACACGTAGATCGTGTAGTTCAGTTGAAATTAATAAAATTGAACTAAGAATTTTCACCATAATCGAAGCAAAATTCGAATCGGACTCGTTGGCTATTGTTTCCGAAAGTGTCTTATAAATATCTTCAGGTGAAAGAAGCATACACAATTGTCTACAACATAAAATATCGTTTTAATATTCAAAAAAACAAAAAAAAAAAAGAAAACCGACCGAATGATAAACGAACCACGAGCTTCGAGTAATGTTCGATCTGTACGAAATAAATCCATTAAAGCAATAATAAATTTAGTGAAATAATCATTATAATTTTTCTCTGCATTTGAACGATTTGATGTCGAAATTAATGCAAATACTTGAAGAACTAATAGAACAGCCTAAATACAAGCAAAGATTTCGATGTGAATTTTTGTTCAAATATCTTTCTTTTGACTTGAATCACTGAAAATTTCAAGAGCAAAAATCATCCAAGCAGATTAATCAATTATAATAAAAATTAGACATATATCTATTGATTAGACAGAGAAATAGAAAGAAAATATGAATCAATCCCAATAAAATCTTAAATTTGTAAACGAGCCCAGATCGATAAATGACAATCGAGATTACCTCTCTCTCTTTCGTTTTTTCTTTCTCTGTTCTTACTTCTTCTGAATATTGACGGTTTGATTTAATTGTCTTCTTTCGTGACAACAATGGTGAACTGATATTACTAGTAGCCGTTGTAGACTGTGGAAACAATAAGAGATTAATAGTTCTATTCTTTATTCGATATTTAAGCGTAAGAAAATATTTTTTTAGATCGATGGAAAAAATTTCAGAAAACCAAAACATGCGAATTGTTTCTTCGGTTTTATTAGGCTGATTACCTTCGTAGGATAACTGCTTTTCTGGAAAATATCCTACTTTCATTAGGACAATGTCAAATAGAAGAGAAATCGATTTACCTCATCAGATGCATCGCTGAGAACTCGGAATAATGTTGGAAATAGTACATCGATATGTGTAACCATCTGAATAAGTAATGATCAAAGATTTTGATCATTTTGATGAAATAAATTTACTTTATCTTGTAAACATTCGAATAGATGATGAATCCAATTCAAAGCCATAATACGCGAAGGTGATGCTCCCGATTGAATTTGTGTTCGTAAGACTTCAACCATTTTTGTTATTGTTAAATCTGGTAACGTCAATTGTGCTGTTGAATTATCTTCAGTTGATTTTGTATCTTCATTTTTAATTAAACGTCGAAGAACGGCATTGATTTCTTTGGCTGTCTCTCGAATATGTGCTGATGATAGTTAAGGAAAATAGAAATCAACTCAAAAGAAATAAAACTAAAACAAACGAAATTTCTAGCAAAAAAAGGATATTTTGTCGAGTATCATCGTCGTAAGAATAACAGGGCAGTACAGCTGATAATAATCCAGCGGAATGAGGCAGAAGTACTTGATAATACGAAGGCATACTGAGAAATTCACGAAGCCAATGTAAAGCAGTATATTGAATTAAATCGTCTAGAACAATGAAAGATATTTGTTTTTAGTTAATTATGTTCATTGACTATTTGATGAAGTCAGCACCCAAGAAGAGAAAAGCTCTAGTCTTATGATTTTACCATCCGGTATAATAGTTGACAAAAGTGGTGTCGTGCAAGCTAACGAATATTTAACTCGTGAATAAAAAAGTTCGACATAAAATTACCTGATGCTTGTGAATTTTGTATTAGAATTCGAGTCATATCTTCGAACATATCAGGTTGAACTTGTGTTGTTTTCAATATACTTAAAAATTCACTAAATAGAATCTCGCATCTGAATAAAATCAAAGACGTAAATTAGTTCGTTTTTATTGATAATTCAAATTCTATTTACGATTTTCGAATTTCAGCATTTGGATCGCCTAGAATATGAAATAATCCATCCATTATCTCAGGTAAATATTGCACCATATTAAACTCCGGTACAGATGTAAGCAATGACACCTAATTTCAAAGAACAGACAATGAATAAGTTTGTTTTTGTTTGGTTTACCCAAGAAACAATAAATTGACGAGTAAATGCATTTCGAACATAGATTCGTTCGCGTAGAAGTGGAATAAATGCGATAACTTCAAATTGAGTACAAGTTTCAATGACAATATCTTTTAATAAACGATCACTAGATTAAATAAAACAAAATTTAGAATCAGTTTCTGTTAAATTTTGATTGAATTTACCAAAGTTCAGCTCCACTTTTGACTGTTGGCTCAAGATCACAGACAAGCTAATCAAAATCAAAAATAATTCGCGAGATAAAAAAAAAAAGAACCGAATCTATTGCAAACTTTGGATAGACAATCGAATATTTCATTAAAATATGACAATGTCACCGTTCGAAGAACTTTTGCAATATTATACAATGATTCACATGCATAATATCGAACTTTAGGATCATTATCAAGAAAACATTGTAAAACAGGCGGAACCAAATATTGTCGAAATCGTTGTGCTTCCTTAAAATAAAGAAAAAATAGTCCGAATAAAGTTTAAAAAAAGTAATAGCTGTACTTTGCCACAAGCAATCGCTAATGCTGCAATACCAATTAAACCACCTCGACGAAAATTGCCATTCTGTGATAAAACAAAATGTTCACTCAAAATTCGACAGATTCTTTCGATTTGTTCGTAATTTTGACTTGCAATCAATTCTCGTACCATTCTACAAGACAAACGAGATGATTCAAAATGACAATTCTTGTCTGCTCTTACTTTTCAATCTCAAGTGCAGCAGTCTTTCGTTTTTCGTACAGTTTATCCGTTAGTGTCTTAACTAATGTTGTTGAAAGAGGTGTATAATCTCGTTCGCTCATTTTTTTTATATAAAACTCTTAGTTGTTTAACAATAAATAATTATATAATCTACAATATACAAACAAAATCATCAGGCTAGCCCAAATTTTCACGCTTTGGTTGTTTATTTTTGTATTTAGGATACACGCGAACATATACCAAAAAGAAGAAGAAGAAAAGAAAAAAAACAAACAAACCAACAAAAGAACAATTACAAGAGACAGTGAAATAGTTTTATTGAAGAAATTGATTTCTACGAATAGATCTATTTCTGACAACGAGCCCTGAAACAAACAAATCAAGATACAAAGACTAATCTATTATCTCGCGAGAATTTTCTATACATAAGAAAGAAAAAAACAAAACAAACGAACAAGAAAAAAACGAAGAAGAAGAAAAACACATTGGCAATTGATTTTTGTTGTTGTTGTTTTTTTCAAAATTGCAAATCATCGAACGATCGCAGTCGGGTGAGGTTTGCTATCTGGTAGATTTTTTTTCAGAAGATTCGGATGCATAGCGATAACATGTTTGGAAAATCGGCTTCGTCCTTCGAGAATTTCGCCACAAATCTTACAACGAACTCGAACATGTTCGTCATTCGGTGGTGACTAAACAAAAAAAATATAAATAATTCAATAAAACTTTTCGAAAAAACAAACTCGTACCTGTTGTCCATTGGATTTTTTTGCGCCATTAACTGGCGTTTTCGAATGAGTTTTATTGGTTGTCGGTAGAACTTTTTTCGTCGATGGTGGCGAACGACAAATAATGATTTCTTCATCATTACCTGTCGATTTCGATTTGAAATTTTCGATATTATTCAATTGTTGATCATTGCTTAACGTTTGAACATATTCAATCGAACCGCTCGATGCTTGTCGTTGTTTTGACGAATGTTGAGATTTCGATTGTTCGAGTTTTATTGGCAGAATATCACCATCGACACCATGATCCTCGCCATTGTCTTCGTCATCATCGCCATTTTCCTGTTCGATATCGAGTTCATCACCGATACGAATCACAGCTGATGACGAAACGATTTTCGAATGTTGATCACGTGTTCGACGGCGTCTTCGGACTATATTTTCGGGTGGATTGGGTATCGAAGGAGAAAGACTACGTTTGGATGAGCGTTGAGAAGTTAAAGAACGAGTCGATGTGGAAGAATTACTTGATATTGATGATGAACGAACTAAACCAAAAAACATTCGAACTTTTGCTTGTCTCAATTTGAGAGAAAAACTCACTGTGATCATCAACTTTTATTGTTTGTTCAATTTGTTGTTTGCCATTGTGTGTTCGAGTCGGCCTCGAATTAGTTGTTACGTTTGAAAGACTCTTTCTTTTTGTTTGCACTGTCGATTCGTCAGTTTGTTTGAAACTTTTCCGTTTCTGTCGACCATTTGTCGGCGAATCATGGGATTCATTTGTTTTGAATGAAAAAAGAGTATTTATCGATGGTACAGACACAATCGAACCTTGACTAAATGCACTTCCTTTCGGGATAATCGGTATTTGATAGGAATAATTTCGAACTAATTGTTCGTATTTCGAAAGATATTTCAAACAAAGATTTGCACACGTTCGTTTTTCATGTTGACAAGTCGGATAAATCGATTGATTTTGTTGTGTTTTATACATTTGAATTTGTTGATTTAATTGTTTATTGACTAAACCGAAATGTGACGCTTGTTGAGAGAGATTAAATCGAATTGATTCGATATCATCGTCGATATCATTTGTAACTGTTCGTTGTTGATATTCGATTTGTTCGATTAGATTCGAAATTGTTTCTTGACAAATTTTATATTGATATTGTTCATGTTGATCGAGAACATGATAGGTTAACGTTCGTTGACATGGAAATGAAATCGAACATGATGAACATTTGAAAATCTTCGACGAGAAATCACCCAATGGCAAACGTTGTTGTTCACACGCGATTTTAGCTAGAATCGGAAATTGTTGTGATGAAAACGCAAGAACAAGATACGAGGATAAATAACTATAATTCGATAGTGAATTTTGATTAGTTAAATATTTCGTTTGCTGATTCGAATGACGACGTTGTTGATGTGTTTTAAGTGAACGATGCGAACGAAATGTTATATGACAAATCGAACATAAAATCGATTGATTCGGATGATACATATTAATATGATAATTGAGTCCGTATTCGCTAACAAAGATTTTCGAACATGTATCACATTCGTGACACAATGCTTGATTATCGTCAATGTCGTCGTCGTCTTCTTCGAGTAATTCAATTAGATTTGGTGTAGACTAGAAATAAATATCGAATATTTGAGTTATTGTTGAAGAAAATATTCGAATGGCGCGAAATGAAACCTACTTTTTGTAATAATCGTCGACGATTTTCGACTGCTGAGGATTTATTTTCGTTGAACGAGAGAAAACGATTCAATGTTGTTGTTGTTAAACGTTTACGTCTTAAACGTTCATTTTCATTGAAAAGATTGGATGACGAACGTAATGTTAAACTCATTGTCATTTAAATATTGTTGATGAACAAGCATTGGAGAGCAACAAAGATTTTTTTGTATTTGTTGAGTATTCAAGGACGAATCTTGAATGTTTGAGAAAGTTGGTTAATCATTGATTTATTTCGGACAAATTCAATCTGTAATATCGAAAATAAAGACAAAAAACAACATGTTTTCATTCGAATTTCAAACGAGAAATTAACAAGATAACCAATCTCGTGTTCAGTAATGACCTTTGTGTTTGTAGGTAGATTCTTTTTTTTCTGTCTCTATCTAAATTTAATTACGACATCTGCCGTCGACCTCGATTGCACTTGAGCAAAATTTGAAAAATAAATGCCAAGAAACGAATTCTCAATGAAATCATCTCTCGAACAGACGAAACTAGAGCTTTGTTTCGATCGAAATCGAGTTGATCGAAGACGAGAAAAAAATGCGCCGCAACTACCTACGAAACTCATGCGCATGACTGGCAAATAGAAAAAAACAGCAAACAAAGAATGATTATCGAATACTAGGAGTACATATATTACGTAACTAGACTCAACTATTAGAGAAATCATTCAAGCACATATATCGACACACACAAACACGTCTACGCATCCAATGACCGATGATGATTTGTCGTGCGCAAACAGTCAAATGAATAGAAGAAAAACGAAGAGATTCGTTCGTTTAGTGAAGAACGAATCTCAGAGAAAAATCTTCGTAGATTAGATTCATGAGTTAAGAAGTCAATAGATGAGTTCGACTTGATTGAATCAATGAAATTCTAACTATATCTTTTTCATCAATAATCGTTCTTGTTGAAGACGCCATTTTGATTTTGGAGTACGTGTGCCTCAATAATGACGCACCATGTCATAACAGAGCAAGAGAACAGACAGGACACAAGAACATTGCCTGTCGACAACAGTTATATTCAATTTTCTCTTTCCTTCTCGTCTGTTTCATATTCATACATATCGAACAAAAGACATCGGAAAAATATTTCAATAAAAAAAAAAACGATAGAAAATATGCTGATTTTATATGAATATATAGATATTTTTTATTTTTCTAAGAGTCCAAAGAGATTTGAATTGGTAGCTGTTTGTTTCATGTCGAATATTGCTTTCAAATCATTACATAAAGTCATTGTCTTCATCATATTCATGATCGTCTTGTCCGGTCATAATATCTCCACCAGTAAATGAATCATAATCATTTCTTCGATCTGCTTTCAATTGTGGTTTAACTTGTTTTTTTCCTATTTTCTTCTTTTCATTTTGTTTCTCAATTGAAATATTATTGAGCGTTGAAGATAAACGTTTCACTTGTTCAAAGGTCATCGTTTTTGTTAGACCGGTTAGCAAATTATCGAGAAATTCGGGATAAAATTCAGATTTTGATAAAAGTTCAAGACGATTATATAGACGAAAACTGTAATCAAGGAATTCCTCTTTTTTAACTAGATTGATATTGTCTAATGAATTACGTTCGCCAGGTGCACTGACGAAGTCCGATACCATAGTTAATTTAAGTTCTTCTTTTTGTAAATCAGCACGTTTACGTAATTCTTCGAGTTCTTCGGCTGTATAAACTCGATTGGGTTCTTTTAATGATTCGAGAAGTTCTTCATCGCTATTTTGAGCATCACCAGCATATTTCTTTTTGGAAAGTTTATTTTTTGTTGTTGGCGGTGCTTTCGCAGGCGCTTTGGGTTTCTCTTCGGCATCGGATTTTTTCGGCTGAATGAAAGACAAAACAAACATATTGACATTTGCAATCAATTCATTTCAACAAACTTTTTCTTCGGGTTCATTTTCCCAATCATCTGGAATATCATCATCGTCATCACGGACTTGTGCATTTGCAATTGTATTATCTTGCCACTCGGACATGATTGAATTGAGCTTTTGTAATCTGAAATAAATCTATTTTCATTCGATCTTTCAGTTATTTCGTAAGAATAGAAATAAACAGCGATAGGTTAGTTGATAGATGTTTTTTGTTGTATTGTTTAATAAATATTTCGATGATAAATTTAAGATTGGTGGATAGTTTAGATCGATGGATGGATGAAAATCGGCGATTTGATGTCGCTGGGGATCAGAGAGAAATTTTTTCTGATTTAAATATTTTGCATAAAAAATACTCGTTTGACATCAATTGTTTCAAATAATTAAAAGACTTTTCTTTTATCAATGTATGTCACTAGTTGACGATTGAGTTTAATACGAAATGAATCGAAATTTGACGTTTTTTTTTCTAAATTCTACATCATATTATATCAGTTAAAATAGAACCGAAGTGACTTTTAGCTCTTTCATATTGCGAAAAACTTCATCACGATTGTGAAAGATTGCACAGATGTCGCACATTCATGAGTAGACCACAGATTGATATGTTATTTATTTGTTCTTCTCGAATCGAGTATGCAGGATTAGTAAACAGCGTGCTAGATCCTTTTATTTGACCAATCAATGTCGACTATGGTAGTTACATTAACCAATGAAAAATTTCTTATCAAATTTGTCTGTCATCGTTGTTGCTCATGAGTATTTGTTCTCATTTGATCACCTTGAGTCGTCGAAGAGAGTACAATTCGAGTCGAACTACTCAGTTCTTATCGTCAGCTTTTCTAGATGCCTTCCGACGTCTTCATTGACGGTGCTCGTTGTCTCGAACGTATTCGTAAACTTTACGGTTTATGGCAAGTGAGTCGAACTTGAATTTTAAGCTTTTATTTTCCGAGAGAAAAACAACAATTTTCATCTAGAATACCGATCAACAAGATGGAGGCGAAACATCAACGAACGAACATGAAGCATTGCATTCAGCTGATGCAATTATTGTTATTCGTGGGCAGAAAGAAGATGAATTTAACTATAGCAAAACTGCTGCTATACAAGTAAACGAAGAAATGTCGCTCGTGCTGTTGTTGTTATTTTTTTTCTCTAGACATGGCTATTCGGCGATGAAATGTACGATGTCTTGGTGGTTTTTTGTCAAGATTCAGTCACGATCTTTGCTGATGCAAAGAAAATCAATTATCTTAAACAAGTAAAACGAGTTGAATCAATGAATTTATCATTGAATCGATTGAATTTAGATTGAAAATGGACATAATAATAAAGAAAATGCTCCACGAAATATCAATTTCTTAGTACGAAAAGATAATGATGAGAAGAATCTTGCTGATATCATCGAACAAATCAAACAAAGTCATAAAGGAGAAACACTTGGCATTTTTGCTAAAGATAAAGTTGAAGGAGCATTGGGCGAACAATGGCAAAATTGTTTATCTCAACATTCGTTTAATACTGTTAGTTCGAGAAGAATCTTTTGTTTTGTCATTTCGATTTTCGTTGTTTTTCAGGTTGATATAAGTGCATCAATTGCTTATTTACTTTCAATTAAAGATGCCGAAGAATTAGCATTAATGAAAAAAGCTTGTGAAATAACTGGCAAACTTTACAGTAAACAATTGAAAGATCAAATTGTGAACACAGTTGCATCGGAACATGTCAGTTTTCTTTAGACAAAATCAGAAGATTATGTTTGTTTTTTGTTTTTCATAGAAAATTCGACATTCAAAATTATCAGACGAACTTGAATCTGCATTAAATGAAGAAAGATTCGTGCCAAAAGCGGACATGAATAATGTCGAAATGTGTTATCCAGCGATTATACAAAGTGGAGGAAATTACAATCTAAAATTCAGTGCTAATGTGTAAGAAAACAAGTCGATACGATATTGTTTTTTTTTTGAGTTTTGTTTAATTAGTGATAAAAATCTTCTCTATTATGGTGGTGGGACATCGATCGTTTGCGCATTCGGTACACGATATAAGTCATATTGTTCAAATCTAGTTCGAACTTTTCTCGTCAATCCAACTGAAGAAATGAAAAAAGTTTATACATTTTTACTCGAATGTGAAGAATTGATTATAAAAGAACTTAAGCACGGTAAATTGATTTACTGTTTTTTTTTCAAACAAAATAATCGAAATAATTCTGTTAGATGTTGTTTTGAGCGATGTATTTAAATTAGTCCGAGAAAAAATCGAACAAGAACAACCGGAATTAGTCAATAAAATGACGACAACTTTGGGGTTTGTGTTTACGATGTCAAAACTGTTGTTTATTGTTAAGTTTTCGAAAATGATTTAGAACGGCATTGGGCATTGAATTTCGAGAAAGTACAATTGCAATTACGAATAAATGCAATGCACGCGCCAAAAAAGGCATGACATTTCAAGTCAGTATCGGGTTTTCAGCTTTGGAAAATCCGAATAACAAATCAAGTCAATCGAAAACCTATGCGTTATTCATCGGCGATACGGTTTTAGTTAACGAAGTAAAACATATTGATTGATTGATTGATTGATCGTTTCGAATGCTTCGTTTCAAAATTTAGAATGAATCTTGTACAGTTTATACGACACCGAAAAAAGATCTTAATCATATTGCAATTATTTTAAATGATGAGGGTGACGATGATGAACAATCAGGTGATACACCACCAGTAGCACCGAGACGAGCAGCAGCTGTTGACAAAAATCGAGTATAGATTTTGTTGTGAAGTTGAATAGATGTTTTTGTTGAATGAAACGAATTTATTTAGACGAATGCAACGACTACTGAAGAATCACGACAAGAAATTCAAAAAACTCTTTTGAGAAAGTTAAACGAACGTGCAGAAGAACGATTAACATCAGCAAATGATCAAGTTTCAACAGCTAAGTTAGTTTCATACGAAATTATTTTGTTTATTTCTTTGAAATTCTCTTATTCAGAGCTCAAAAAATCTTAAATTCATACAAATCCGAAGGGCAATTTCCTCAAGATCCAGATATTCAAGATTTAAAACTTTATGTTGGTCAGTTGAACTTCTCATTCATAAAACTCAATCAAACCACAAACTTCTTCTAGATAAACACTATCGAACAATCATCGCGCCAATCAACGGCGTACCCACACCATTTCACATTTCAACAATTAAAGTAATTCGTTGAAACTCTTCTTGAATCAAAAGATTTTATTTATTTATTTATTTATCAAAGAATGTTTCATTGGCTGTCGAAGGTGAATATATCTATTTACGTATAAATTT
>ERZ778029.2977-NODE-2977-length-10962-cov-3.840836_pt1 | contig 10962 bp, 10 predicted proteins | sample MGYA00375759_ERZ778029 | MGnify/ENA primary metagenome ERZ778029 (study PRJEB29350, sample SAMN05389819) | bioreactor metagenome | isolation source: Ammonium sulfate bioreactor | place: South Africa: University of Cape Town | collected 2014-04-04 ...
AATATTTTTCAATTGAAATGTATCGTCAACATTCGGTACGAACTAAACAAAACAAAATTCGAGTCGATCGACATTTTTGCACGTGAAAATCGTTTCTACCAGATGTACTAATGGATGATCATTATTCATAATATCATTGAGATTTACTGTTTCCATCGTTGCAGCAACATGATAGGCGATTTTTGCATAACGAGAATTGTCGAGAAAATCGTTTCTATCGAACGAAAAACAAAATCATCGAAAGTGTCAATTATATTTTAAGTGAGCGACCACATACGTTGTTACTTTAAATTCTTCGCCAGAAATCATATCGAAACCTTTGGAAAAATGAAAATCCTATGCAGAAACACAAAGAAAAAGACGCATAAATCATTATTAAATATCGATTAGAAGGCAAACTAATGGATTTACTTCGGGTTTGCTCGATGTTCCCGGTCGATCTAAGATATATACACAAACACGAGCACATTGCATTAAGCCTTGTGATTCCGTTGTGATCTTTTGAACGAGTCGTTCGAGATCATCCTGTTCACGAAACAGATTTCGTGCTAAATTCAACAGAAGCTAAACAAACAAAAACAAATCATTCATAAGAAAAGAAAACAAACAAAAAAAATTCATTCGATCAAAAACAATATCTAACCTTAAGTCTGTTTAAAAGTGAAAGATTTTCTCGATTATTCTCATTATTATTTGTTGACATGCTGCTTGATTGAGTATTCCCATTATTAGACAGTCTATTATTATTATTGTTCGATAATAAAGATGAAGAAGTCGAGACTGAACCGGTTGAAGATTGAGCGATTGTTCGCTGATTTTCTTTTTGTCTGTCAAATGGCATTAAATGTTCGTGTCGTCTAGAAGGTTTTCTTTTTTTATTTAAGCAAACTGTGTCATTGTTCCGTGAAAATTTAATATATCAGATTCTAACTTGATTAGCTTTTCTGCGCATGAGAGAGAGAAAAAAAATCAAGAAATAAGACGCAAAAAGAAGAAGAAAAAGAAAGAAACGAGAAGTCAACATACACATTCGCATACACACAAAAAACAAGAGCACTCATCTTGTTTTTCGCTTCGTTTTTCTTTCTCTATTCTCATTTCTTGTTGTCAAAACAACAGTGAAAAAAAGAAAGAACGAAGAGGAAAAAAAATCAGATGTACGTATTTTGATTTCGTCATGCATGACAAATATACAGTTTCGACAAAACAAACATCGTGTTGTTTTATTCTTACCTGGTTTTTTTTATATTCTTGAATTGACAATTCAAATAATTGAGCATTAGACAGACCAAGACCGCAAAATGTCAAATAATTACGGAAGACCTAAAACAGACATCGGTCTTGTTTCTTTCAAATAAAAAAAAACGAAGATTTTCGTTGAATTACATTTATATCTTTTGTTGTAAATTCATGTGTACCAGTTTTCTTATTGATAATTTGTGCGACACCAATAACAACATTGTCACGATTTAAAATCGGCATACAACATATCGAATGAGTCCGATAACCTGTTTTAATATCAACTTCTTTGTTAAATCTTGGATCCTAAATCAAAGTAATACAAAAGAAAAAAAAACGAGAAAGTCATTTGTTTTGTCAATATATTAATCAAGAATAAAAAGCAATGTACGATCGCTTAAAAGTGTCCCCACTGTGCTTATTAGCGTTGTCAAAGATTTTTCTTGTTGGCAAATAAATATTTTTATATATGTGTGTATGTACACATGTAATCGGAGAACGAGAGACTTTATGTTTTGAATAGAAAGTTCTTTTCATTCATTTAAATTCGAAAAAACTAAATGGTTAAACAGAATTCTTCGACAAATCGGTTCGATCGAACGATGTACGATTACAAATATCGTACAAGATTCGGTCAATCAACAGCATTAGCAAATGCTTCACCTCCACGTTCATTTCATCAAGGAAAACCATTGAAATCCAATCATGTTCAAGTAGTTCACTCCAAAGGATGTTGTTGTTCTTCAAACAAACAGGGCAATGTACCGTTACAACCTGTTACTATTCAACAAACTCAAGTACCTCGAGTAACTGCTCATGACCGAAGTCATGCGCGATTTCAATCGCCGGATCCGTTTTATTCTCGGCAAGGTCGTGTCAAGAAAACAGCATATCGAACAAGAAAACCTTATCAAAATAATCAAATTCATTCGACAGAACCGAGAAATATCAACAAATTCTATCAAACTCAACAACAACAACAACAACATAAATATTATCATCAACCATCACCACCACCACCACCAACGACGACGACAAAGAAAAACAAATCTTGTTGCACAATTCTGTAAAATTTTGCCTGCCGTTCTTTTCTTTCGTGCCTCGAATAAAGAAGAAAAGTTTTTTCAATTTCATCACGGTTGATTAACTATTCTAATCATTTCCTTATTGTTCAACCAAAGACTCTTTCATATCCTTCTCGTTCTCACACAACAAAACAATTTTCGCGGTAACTTAAACTCATGATTTTACCTCGTATGCATCGGGAATATTGATATATTCCTTCGTTAGAGCCACATGTCCCGCAATGCCTTTGCCAAACGGAATGATAATCTGTTGACTTTCTTTGTGCAACGATTGTTCGAGTGTTGAACCAGCTGTAACATCGAATAGTTCGGACACAAGATACCGAGCATCTTTCGGTCCACGTGCGAGAAATAAACTTCCACGATCGGAATTCGTTAATATTGATACATTCGTTAGAATCTTATGGCAAACAACATCGACATTCAATTCATTTGCTATGTCACGAATAAGTTCGAAAAATAATTCATTATCATTGAGATTCATATAATCCACGATTTGTGATGATGTCGAACTTGAATCTTGATTCGATCGGTGACCTTGAATGATATTATTGAACATTTCGTGTGTCAATGATGCACGTGGCTTAGCGAGATATTCTTTTTGTTCTTTGATTTTAATACATTCTTGTAGTAATTCATTGGGTGCATTGTCTTTGAACCAACGTTTGAGAAAGTTCGGTTTCCGTGCTAAATATCTCGCGACCATTTCTTCGGACAGACCCGTTGGATGACTTTGCGTCGATGATGATGTTGTTTGTTGAACATTGTCCGATGTTTTATACATTTTTCGATGTGACTAAATCAAAATCACGATAATGACATATGAAACAAAGGAAAGTCAGAAGGAAAAGTGAAAAGACGAGAAGAAAATGAAAATCGGTGCTCGACCAGCGTTAAAAAGGAAATAGGTTATATCGGATGATAATTTTGACAACTGATTGAACTCATTCGAAGGGTTTTCAGGTGACAACAGATGCTAAGACGTTGAAAATCTGTAAAGTACATTTTTGGAGATTTGTATTTTTGTTTTTTTGAGCGACTAGTTTTAGTAAGAGAATTAATTTAAATCTTAAAGAAGATGACTGAATAAAAAATGAGAGAACGAGAGAAAAACAGGAAATAAATAGGTGACTGATGACATCAGCATTTCCTGTTTCAGTCAGATTTTCAATATCGAATTTCATTAAAAAGAAAAAAGAAGACGTCTATTTTTCTTGCAGGTCTTTTTCTCTACAGGGGACGGTCTTAGATGTCACACGAACTCCTAAGATTCTTAAAGAAACTTCAGTTTTACAAACCAAAAAAAAAACAAAGTTTTCGCTGTTTGATACGATCGTTTATTCAATTTAATCTTCTACTATCAGCTCGTTTTAGTTTCAGACATCTCATCAAAAACAGAGAGAGAAAAAAAATCAACGAATGAATGCTGATCACAATCTCAAACCATTGTCTCGATTTTCCATCGAGGTCTTTAAAAAGAAATGATCATGATTACTCGATTTGAAAATCTCGATAAGGAGATGAATCTATTAGTTTTATGATTAAATAACCAAATATCTATCGAACTAGAAGAAATTCTCATGTGAAAACAATCTTAAAATTGCATTAAATAAGAGGATACAAAAAAAGATGATTAAAAAAAACTGTTGTCGTAGCGATTAAACAAACATCGAGAAAAATAACTGTCGCCCCCGTTGCTGCTCATCTCTCTTGAACTCTATTTAATCACGTTTTATCTTTTATCTATCTAAATATATTTGTCTGTCGCTTGACTACATTTTATTTCTCTCTTCTCTCTCTCTCTCTGACACTTTTCGGATATAATTAAATACATGCTGAGATATTCACCTTGCCGTTTTTCACGTCCATTCTTGTTTGAAGGAAAAAACTTGTTGATGTGTGTTAATGGTGGATAATGGAGATAATAAAAGACTATTCAGTGTTGTTGTTTGTTTTTTTAAAAATGAACAACAGCAAACATATTCACATATATAACAGACAATGAGAATATATTTCGGATGTTTTTTTGTTTCAAATCCAAACCCGTGCCCAGGGAAAGATTGTTTCTTTTCAATTAACACGCATTCTATTGAAAAGGAAATTAAAAAGTAAAAAAACTGTTATATCTCTTTTCTCTTCTTCTTCTTCTTCTTTTTGTTTTTCTCTCAACATATTCTTTTCTATTTTGCGTGTGTTTATATAATCAGTTTTTTCAATGTGTCGTCTTCCTTTTCTTCTTTTTCTTTGCGTTACCACAACAACAAAAATCTGCCGTCATTTATTTTGATAGAAAACGACTTTCCCCATCGATGTCAGTACGGTAAAATGAGCAGCTAACGCGTTCTCACAGTTGATTGAATACACACATGCTATTCATTCTATCTCTGCTCATCACGCATCAATACGATCATCATTGACTTTTCGTGTTACTTTTTTTTTCTTTCTTTTTTCTTCTCCGATACAATCTACGTAGTAACAAAAACACACACACACAAAACGAGAAGTTTCAATGAACTACAGACCGGAAATTGTGACAATTCATAAAATGAAATCTAGACATTTGACATATTGTCTGGATTTTCGTTAAAAACGAAAACAAAGAGATAGACAGAGCAAAAAAAAACAACGACGAAGTTTATTAGAATTAATTTTGTTCATTTTCGATTTGTATTTGTACACTTTTAATAACATGAATTCGATTGATTCGTAAAACTTTCTCGAGACTTGACTTGTCACGATATTGAACTCGATACGCATCGGTTTGTCCGTAACGGTAACAATTCAAAATTCGACCAAATTGAGAAAAATATTCCAACAAATTGTAATCATTCAATCGATATGGTACACGACGAACAAGAAGAAAATTATCACATTCAGTTAATTGATCATCATTATCAACAAATACATTTAAGACACGACCATTAAAACAATACGCTCGTTTCAATAGCAATTGAGCAATTTCATTGATGTCAAATGTACCTAAAATATACATTTGTCCGTAGCAATTTTGATGAAGACTAAAATTTTGTAGATTGGGAAAGTAACGTCGAAGTCGATCTTGATCTTGATGAGCAAAATTGCCGATATGAACGAGCCGTGTGAGAGGAATAGCTTGAACAATGTTTGTTGTGTCATGTCGAGGACAATATTCAATTGGTGAACCATTGATTTTCTGACATTTCGATGCGATGGCTCGATTAGCATCGGTTATTCGATCGAATTCGATAAATGCATAACCACGAGTTTGATAGAGAACACAATTAAGCACACGACCGAACGTCGTGTTCGTGTATTCGAATAACGCATCTTCACTTATCGGTGCATATCGATCCATTTGAACACAAACAAAATGCGGTCCACAGAGAGAATCCGTTTGTAACGATGTACTTCACAGAGAAAAAGCAAAAAAAGGTCTATTTGTTGTTAGAAAACACAAAAGTCATACTTGACACGATAGGTTTTGATGAAATGTGGTCGATTATTGAGAAAATGATTTGCTGTTGTTATCGATGAGAACAACGCGTGAATATATTGATGATTATGTCGATTTTTTCGACGGAAACAACTAACATCTCGATCGTATTTTAAACAATATCTTTCGACATCTTTTGTTGTTAAATGAGCAATATTATGTATGACAATAAGCGGATGAATTTCGTTGTCGATAGTCATTTCGAACAGAAATCAAATATCTTTCAAATTTAAATTTATCGGGGAGAAGTGAAGTGAACAAGAAAGATAAACACAATCATTGGCTGTAAAATTATAAAAACCGTTCACAAATTATTTTCAAATTCGATGTTTATTGCTGCCATCTAGCATTTAAAATCTCATAGAAAAACTGCAAATATGTAAACATCTTTGAATTTTTGAATAAGATAAATTAAATAATCTATCAGCGCATCTTTCTTGCCGATTTGTGATGGTTTACGAAATGTTGAATCAAGATTGTAATAGAATCCGTTGAGATATTTTATTGTAAACCAATGAGCACCATTGATGTTAAGTAATAAACCGAAATATGAATCCCAAGGAAGGTTTTGCAATGGTTCACCATTGTAGACGTTAATCTGTCGAACTGAATATCCTTGACGTTTTATTGCTTCGATTAATATTCGTAGATCGTAATCACCTAACCATCGTTCGCCGTAATCGTTATTTACAGGCCGTTGATCGAATTGTCGAACGATACTATCGAGATATTGATGATTGAAGAATTCAGGAGTTTGAAATAGATTGTTTAATGAATGAATACCACAACGAAGGTATTTTTGTTTTTCATGATAAATTGTCTAGATAGAAGATCAAGAAGAAAAATATGGAATATGGATTCAAAATGATAAACTTGAGGTTTTGTATTTTCTCTATTGGATTGTTGAGGTTGTGGCTGAGGTTGAGGTTGATGTTGATGTTTTTCTCTCCAATTTCTTCTTGCTGCTTCATCTGCATCACCATATTTAGCTATCAAATCTGCCATATAACGATCATCGGTTTCGTTTGTTCGAAATTGTCGATCAGGAGGTTTCATATAAAACTCCTCAGAATCTAAATACACGTTTGTTTTTCTTCAATCGCCAATTTAATTACTTGAATTTTGAACATATGAGTGAGGTGGTTCTCGACGATGATTGTCTCTTCGTTTTTCGACTAATGTCTTTTTAAAATCTTTTTTATTATAAAAATCATTTACAATATCCTAAAACAATAATAAAATTTAAAAAAAAAAACAAAGATATTAAATCATTGAATTTATACTTCTAAATTCCAATTGTAACAATCAAGAAACTGAATACAATCTGCAATATCTAATCCGGAAATTTCCTACAAACAAACAAGACGATGTTGTTCGATTTACGTCTTCGTATATTTACGTGAAAACTTTGAAGAATTCTATCTCGTGACTGTGGAGTTGCCGACATTTTTTTTTTAACAAAAAAAACCCAAATAAAACGAGCATTCACATTGATAAACGAGAAAAAAAACAAATAACCGAGGAAGAAAAAGAACAGAGAAAAGAAAATGTTGTTTTCAATTTATTTGACTTTAGTATGATGGTTACTCGAGAATATATGACGCACTCATAATTTCAAAGTGCAATGTCAAAAAACGAGAATAAAGTTAAATTTATCGAAAATTTGATTTTGCGATTAATGGAGAGATTTTCGGTGTTCGTTGAAGAGGAAGAGCATAGTGAGGTAACGGTTTATTGATTCGTGGTGTTGATAAATTGTTCACTTGGATATCATCGATATTTTTAATGCTCGTAGCACTTGCTGGTCGAGCAGTAAATATATCTTCGGTGATAGTATCGTGTGTCATATTCGTGTATGTTGAAAAATACATGGAATTGCTTTCGTCAATATTTTGATTTCTTGATGTGCGATTTCGTTTTGATTTACCTATGCACCATAGACAGCTATAAAAGCAAAACAATTCGAATATAGTGTTTTATGAGATTGTATTTTCAATCTTACATTCGTAACCAACAGCAACAACACAATGCTAGTAAGAGTATACCTAATATACTGAGCACAGCAGCAACCCATGCGTCGAATGAAACTGAATTCAAATGAAATAATATCTCTTAGTTTTCATGTCCAAACGATCATGTTACCTGAAAATGTTTTTGTGTTTTTCTTATTTTGATTAGTGCTAAAGGAATTTGTTGAATTAATAGATTGTATCATAGTTGATGCTACTGTTGTTGTTTCTTCTGTAGTCATTGTTGTAATTGTTATCATTGTAATTTCTGTTGTGGTTGATGTAGTCTCTATAGTTGTTGTTTCTGTTGTAATCTGTGTCGTAGTAGTAGTAGTTGTTGTTTCTGTTGTAATCTGTGTCGTAGTAGTAGTTGTTGTTGTTGTTGTTGTTGTTGTCTCCCCAGGACATGTTGGAATAGTTCCTTGAGCTACTGTAAATTTCATACAGTATTGATTCGATTGAACATTATTACTAATTTAAAAAAACAGTTTTTCTAGATTGTTTGTTTTGTGTTGAACATACCTATCAATAGCTACAGCACAGAGAATTTGTGATCCGACTGAAGAAGCTGTTGGTGTCCATTTCAAAGTTATCGACCATGTTGTCGTTGTATTACGAACAATTGGTGTTTTAACAACGATTGGAAATGAGAGTGTAGCTATATCTTTAATGGTGACGGAAGTACCACAAACACTTTGAGCTATAAGTTGAACAGTATATGTTTGACCAACTTGAATACCGACACAGTCGCTTGTTGTTTGTGACGAATTAGCACTGGTAAGAAGTGGAGGAGTTGAACATGATGGAACACTTTTGACATTGATTAGAAACTGAACTGGAATACTACTTATTGGTGTTATTGAATTCGAATCAAGAAAATCTTCAATCTAATTAATATTATTTCATCAAAGATTTTTTTATGATATGATCCAGTCGTTTCTATTTGCACTCATTTCTACTTGAAAATGCATTTCCGTTTTAACTCATGCTCAATCAAGAACTCCTCGAATATTTCTCAATTCTTTCGATTCTATCAATTTCAATGACGCCAATACTTTTAAATTTCCCTTTACCTGAATTGTCACTGCATACCAATCATTGACATTTTTTCCGGTAATAAGCAAAGTACAATTCGAAAGAAGTATCGTTCCATTGGGCAATGACCCAGGAGGACATGTATTATAACATTCATTCGTCCCATTAGAAAATCGACATCGTACTTGATCATTATCACCATCGATCGTCGGTATGTAAATCGCTTGTTGTATACCAACAGGTATATTAATTGGCGAAATTATTGTAGCAATAGGTGGAGTATTATACTGTCCATTCGATCTCATTTGTAAGTTAATTAAACAAGAGATACTCCAAGATTTCGATGATATTGAATCGGCTGGAAGTGTTAATGCTCGCCATGCCGAACTTTGAAAAGCTATACGAAAATATGATCCATTTTTTATTTGAAGTGTGTCTGAACGTTGACCCACTGTTATACTAAATGCAATCGAATAATCGGTGCAATATGACACAACAGAAGGTGCGACATATCCACCTGATTGATTGCAATACTGAATACAATCGACATATTTCGAAGATTCAGAGTATGGCGAAGGAAATGATAATTTCGGTGATTGATTAGCAATCATTGAATCAGTACAACTAATTGAAGCATAATCATAGATATAAGTTTGAGTAAGAACGATGGTAACATTTGATCCTGATACATTGACAACCTTGTAAGTGATTGAACCACCTTGAAAATGCGTTGAATTAACATAATTCACAGAAATTAGAATCAAAATTAATAAAGAATGCAAAATCATTGCATTGTGCTGCATTTCTTTTCTCGAAAAAAATCAAACTGATCGATTGAATCACCCTCAAATATTTACGTAGGTGTTTAGAGAAGAAAAACTTCCGTTAAATTTTTAAAAAAAAATAATCATTTATGATCTATTCGTGCAAAAGTTCAAACATGAACGGATTGTGAATGATGAGTGGCTACTTATTATCTAACATGAAAATGACGGATAACGACAGTTAAGTCGATCTTCAATTGACAATGTATAAATACATGTAATTAAAATTCTTCAAGATTCTATCGCCTTTCACTTTGCATTCATTGAGCTCTGTAATTGAATAGCCGGATGTGTTATTAATTACACCTAGGGTTTATTCATGTTGAGACTTTTCTTTTCAATACCCGAATAGACATCTGCTTTTGTTCAGTCAAATTACAAAAAAAAAGAATTTGTTATTTCTAATTCTCAGTTTTATTTTGAAACGAAAAGAAAAGCTGATAAAAAAAAACCTGAATTGTTTGTCTATCATGTTGACTACAGATGGAATAAATTAACACTCAAACACAACAAATGTCAACTGTTATTCTAAGATTGAATAAACGCCGAACCGGAAGTATGCTATTGCACTTATCGTTCAATGATTGGTCGTTCAGATGCTCTCAACCAATAAAAACAGAAGAAAAGAAACAGAATGAACAATTGAACGAACTCCTTCGGGGCATTGTCGCGTGTAAATGCACGTAAAACAACTTAGTAATTATAACTTTTTGGAAACATGAAGGTCATCATCGTGTTTTCGTTGTTGATCTTTTTCATATGAAAATCGATTTGATATGTATGAACGGCAAATACACTTTATATCTTTGATCTCTGTTTTTCCGTAGCGAAAGCAAACTCATTTGTTCATTCTTTCACATTTTATTAATCTCGACAACAGCGATAACAACGAACACCTTCTAGTGCTCTTTTTTAACTCTCAAGAGATTATATTGTCAACAATACTCATAACGTAGTGATATTGAACCTTTTTAAACTGTGAAAATATTCTATACAAGATCTTTTCTAATGAATAAATACGTGACCGAAATGAAATTAATGGTACTTATATTTAATAGCCATTCGATCAATAGAGCGAAAATAGACATGATCGCCTTAAGCTTTCCTTGTTAATTTATCAAACTAACTGTATCATTAGAATACAAATGTTTATACTCTTCACCAATGAACTTTCAAGATAATTTAATTGATTTTATCTTTATAAATAAAAGAAGACCACTAACCGAGACTATTAAAGTATTCTATTTCGTTCATTTCATTTCCTGTCTATACTTTGCATACACACAATATGATGATGC